>Ga0207421_10001051_pt1 | contig 35984 bp, 38 predicted proteins | sample SodLakKL_010_SED_4_FD_187542 | JGI IMG/M metagenome (GOLD analysis project Ga0207421, IMG submission 187542) | Alkaline sediment microbial communities from Lake Tanatar, Kulunda Steppe, Russia - 8KL_010_SED (SPAdes) (version 2) | ecosystem: Environmental > Aquatic > Non-marine Saline and...
TATTATTCCTATCAGGCCTTGCTCCTGTGTTATTCCTTTTTCTTCCATTTCAATTCCCTTCCTTTTTTAATTATCTTCCATTTTTAATAACACTTTTTTGTTTTTATTTGTTTCTATTTCTATTAATCTATTTTTCTACTTACGTCAATAGTCTTACCTTTGATTTAAAACGAGGCGGATGCATTATAAGAGACATATCAGCTTGAACAATAAAGAAAAAAGGAGGGTTTAATTTGCCAAAAGTTATACTTGTGGATGAAAATGATAATGAGATAGGTATTGAAGATAAGTTAGAAGCTCATGAAGATGGAGGTAAGTTACATAGAGCTTTCTCTATTTTTGTTTTTAATGATGAAGGAAAGCTTTTAATACAGAGAAGAGCTGATCACAAATACCATTGTCCAGGTAAATGGGCTAACACTTGTTGCAGCCACCCTAAACCAGATGAAGATGTTTTGAAAGCTGCTCATAGAAGAATAAAGGAAGAAATGGGTTTTGATTGTTCTATGAAAGAATTATTTTCTTTCCAGTACAAAGCAGAATTTGATAATGGATTAACTGAGAAAGAAATAGATCATGCTATCCTTGGAAAGTACAATGGAAACCCCGATCCTAATCCAGATGAAGTGGGAGATTGGAAATGGATTGATCCTGATGAATTAATTTTGGATATGGATAAAAATCCTGAAAAGTATACAAAGTGGTTTAAAATCTCAATAGAGGATGTTTTGAAGAAAACATAATTTTCTTCCTTTTATCTTTTTCTTACAAAATTAAACTACATTAAACTGGATAGGTTCGCAAAAACTATTTAAATAATTAGTTCCATTTTTATATACGCGAATTTTACATCCTTTGGGTGAGCCTTCCTCCCTCTGAAACACGGGGGAGGCAAATTCTTTCTCCGGTTTGTTTCAGTTGAATGGGTTTATACTTCTCTTGTTATTATGTAGTCGGCTATTCCAAGTAAGAAATTCTTAGATTCTTCATTTATTTTGTCAGTATTTTCTATTTCTGATTTTCCTTCTTTTATCAGTTTTTGACATTTTTTTCTCGAGTATTCGTATGATCCTGTTTCTTTTACTATTTTTCTGATTTCTTCTATTTGTTTTGTAGTTATATTTTTGTTTCCTAATGCTTGTTTTATTTTTTCTTTTTGTTCTTCATTTCCGTTCTCGTAGGCTTTTATCATTAGGAGTGTTTTTTTGCCTTCTTTTAGGTCGGAGTCTACTGGTTTTCCTAGTTTTTCTTTTGTCCCGTATAGTCCTAACATGTCATCGTATATTTGAAATCCTAGCCCTACTTTCATTCCATAGTTTCTAAGTATTTCTTTTTGTTCTTCTGTCCCATTTCCAAGAGTTGCTCCTAGATTTAAAGGTCCTGCAATTGTATAATTAGCTGTTTTAGTATTGTGCACTGTTAATACGTCTTTTTCTTCTGTATTTTCTAATAGGGTGTTATTTGTTTTAAGATCTAATGCTTGGCCGTAGTTGGTGTTTCTATTAATTTTTTCTAATTTTTTCGCTGTTTCTATTATTGTTTTTTTGTCGAATTTGCTTTCTAAGAGTTTATTTACTGCTAGAGATGCTGATACATCTCCTACGATTATAGCTAAATCTCTTCCAAATTTCTCAGAGGATCCGTCACCTAGTTCTTCTTGATGGTATTTTTCATACATTTTATGTACAGTTGGTTCTCCTCTTCTTAAGTCATCTTCATCATATACATCGTCTTGTATTATAAAATAAGATTGTAGGAATTCTATTGAGTTGGCTGCTTCTACTATTTTACTGTATTCTTCTCCTCCAACTGCTTTGTATCCTGCTATTATTAATCCTGGTCTTATTCTTTTTCCTCCTCTTAAAGTATAATCTTCTAAGTAATCTATTACTTTTTTTCCTTCAACATGTATCTCTTCTGCTTCTTTCTTCGCGTTTTCTAAGTCTCTGCTCAATTCTTTATTTATGTCTTTTTTCCATTCTTTAAGAGTTTTTATAGATTTTTCCATCCTTTCTTCATTTATTTCTATGTCAGTTTCCATTGTTAATTCCCCCTATTTTTAAACTTCTCTTGTTATTATGTAGTCGGCTATTCCAAGTAAAAATTCTTTTATTTCAGGATTTATTTTATTAGAATCTTTTAGTGCCTCTTTCGATTCTTCTATCATTTTACTGACTCTTTTCTTCGAGTATTCGTATGATCCTGTTTCTTTTACTATTTTTCTGACTTCTTCTACTTGTTTTTGTGTTATATTTTTGTTTCCTAGTGCTTTTTTGATTTTTTCTTTTTGTTCTTCATTTCCATTTTCAAGTGCTTTCAGTATTAGAAGTGTTTTTTTACCTTCTTTTAGGTCGGAGTCCACTGGTTTTCCTAGTTTTTCTTTTGTTCCGTATAGTCCTAACATGTCATCGTATGTTTGGAATGCTTTTCCTGCCTTTATTCCAAATTCTCTTAGCACTTTGATCTGTTCTTTAGTTCCTTTTCCTAGAATTGCTCCTAATTCTAGAGGTCCTGCTATTGTGTATTGCGCAGTTTTTAATTCATGTATTTTTAGAACGTCTTCTTCAGTTACTTCTTCAGTTTTTCTGTGGTTTATTGTGTGGTCTAGTGTTTGTCCTGCAGCGGTGTATCTATGTATCTGTTCTAGTTTTCTAACTGCTTTTATTTTTGTTTCTGCATCAAAATCTGTTTTAGAAAGAGTATCTACAGAATATGAGCCTGCTAATGATCCTGCGGTTATGGCTATGTTTCTTCCGTATTTTTCCTTTCCTCCGATCATATCTTCTTTTTCATAGACTTCTTCGTACATCTTGTGCATTGTTGGTCCGCCTCTTCTTTCATCGTCTTCATCTTCCACATCATCGTGAATTAACACATATGTTTGAAATGCTTCTAAAGATACAGCTGCTTTTGTTATTCTGCCGTGATTATTACCTCCAACTGCCTTGTATCCTGCTATAACTAATCCTGGTCTTATTCTTTTTCCTCCTCTCATCGAGAAATTTCTTAAGTATTCTACCATTCTAGAAGCTTCTGGATGTATTTCTTTTGCTCTTTTTGTATATGTTTTGAATTCTTTTTCCAGTAATTCATTAACTACTTCTTTCCATTCTCCGAGTTTTCTTAATGATTTTTCCATTCTTTCATTATCCACTTCCATATTTTGATTCACTTATATCAATCTCCTTTATTTTTTCCTTGTTTCTTTTTTTAGGCGCTATGTTATAAAAGATTCTGTTCGTTCATTGTCGTTTTAAGAACCTTTATGGTTTATTTTAGTTTTGATTTTTTCGGTTTTTTCCAGTTTTAACTCATAGTTGTTTCAAAATCAATTTAAATGATTCTGATTGCAATTAATCATGGTTTGTATGTTTTCAAATGAAAAATAGTTAAATGGAGGTTATTAAATGTATTGTATAGCTGTTCAGATGCAGAAGCTTGGTTTGACGAAGTATGATTCTAAGGCTCTTGCTTATGTTATTGAAAACCCTGAATGTACTGCTAAAGAGGTTTCCGAAAATACGGGTATTCCTTATACTAAGGTTTACTCTGTTCTTGATTCATTGGAGAATATGAATTTTCTAAATTCAGGTTTGGGTAGGCCTAGGAGATACGTTGCTTCGGATCCTGAGTATATAATCAATTTTTTAACCCGTAGAGAGAAAGATAAGTATGAGGAGATTAAGAAAAGTGGGGAAAAGGCATTAGATATCATAAATTCAGAGATAAATTAATTTCGAGACTAGTAAGGGGTTAGGGTGAGCCTATTTGAATTTACTAGCATAAATTGTTTTTACATTTGCCGCAATCTTTTTCATCGTCACAGTCTTTTTTATGTCCGCCTAATTCTACTTTTGATTTCAATTTTAACACCTCTTTTATTTCTTAGTTTTGGAATTAATGAGGTGTTTCTTTATATTCTTTGTCTACGTCTATTGTCGATTTTTTAGTCTTTATCCTTTTCTTTTGAGTCTTTTCACTACAAAGTTTTCTTCCAGTGTTGTTAGGAAAGGTCCAAGTCGTGGTCCTTGCTTTTTACCTAGAATTAGTTGATATCCTGCTTTGAAGGTTTTTCCAATCGGAATTTCTTTCTCTTTTGCTGTTTCATAGATAAATTGCTGTATTTCTTGACCGTTTTTTCCCTTTTCTATTTCTTCTGCTGCTTTTTCATAAATTTTCAGTATTTCTTCATTTATATCTTCTACTGATTTAGGTATTTTTTCTTTAATTTTATATTTATATTTCTCTGAAGCATATTTCTCTATCCAATTTCCTGCTAGCTCTATTCTCTTTAAAGCTAACTCTATGTCTTTTTCACTTGGGTTTTTCAAGTGTCCTGTTCTTTTCAGTATGTTTTTCCTTTTTTCTTTATCTTTGGATACTTGTGCTATTGTGGAGCAGAATCCAAATGGAATTCTTTGAGGTTGTTGTTCAGGTATCTCTTTCATTGATAATTCGTATCTTCTCGCTTCATTTTCATCTCCGTCTTCGAAGTATGATTTTTCGGCTCTGTCGAATCTGTTGTATATGTTTACTATTTCTTCATCAAATGCTATTTCAAATGCTTTGTTTATCTTAGTGGTGTATAAATATAGAGCTACGTTTGGCTCGTATACTTCTAAAAGTTCTTTAATTCTTATTACATTTCCTTTTGAGGAACTCATTTTCTCTTTTTGTCCTTTTATAGATATGAATTCGTACATTGGTTGAATAGGAGGTTCTTGATTGAATATTTCTTTTGATATAGGTATTGCTGTGTCGACGCTTCCTCCTGATGCCTGATGTTCCTTTCCTGATGATTCAAAATCCACATCATATTTTGACCATTGCATTGGCCAATCAACTCTCCAAGGTAATTTAGCGTTCCCTGGATTTTTTTTGAAGTTCAAAACTGATTTTTCTCCACAATCACATTTATATTCTAATTCGTATTCTCCGAGATACTTTGATTCTGTTGTGTCTTTTCCACATTCCTCACAATATACTCTGATAGGTATCCATTCTTCTCCATGTGGTTCTTCTCTATAACGATTCAGTATTTCTCTTATTTTATCTTGGTTCTCTAGAGCTTTCTTTATTAATTCTGTGAATGTTCCTTTTTTGTATTCTTCTGAAGCGGATTTGAACTCCAATTCATTTATATTTAGTCTTTTTAGTTCTTCGTTTACTTCGCTTTTGAAGTGTTCAGCGTATGATTCGTGGCATTTCCATGGGTCCGGTGTTTCCGTTACTGGTAGACCTATATATTTTTCCCATGATTTGTCTACTCCTTTTGGAACTTTTCTAAATCTGTCGTAGTCGTCCCAGAAGTATAGATAGGTTGATTTTTCTCCTCTTTTTTTAATTGCTTTGTGTACAAAGTTTTGTGTAATTATTTCTCTGAAGTTTCCTGCGTGTACCACTCCAGAAGGTGTTATTCCTGATTTAACTAAGTATTTCTCTTTATCTGGTTTTTTCTCAACTATCTGTTCTGCATATTTGTCTGCCCAATGTTTTGATTCATTCATGTTTATCTTCTCTTGATTTACGGGCCGGACGGGATTTGAACCCGCGGCTACCAGGTATCTCCCAAACTTTAGAAAAGTTTTGATATAAACTTTTTCCAAAGGATTCTTAAGAGCCTGGTGCTCTGCCAGACTGAGCTACCGGCCCATTATCTTTTTTTTATTTTCTTTTTTCCATTCATATAGGGTTGTAATGCTTTTGGGATGTTTATTTCTCCTTTTTCGTTTTGGTGATTCTCCATTATTGCTAACATTGTTCTACTGGTTGCTACTCCTGTGTTGTTCAGTGTATAAACGTATTCTCTTTCTCCATATTTTTCCTTTTCGTATTTTATATTCATTCTTCTTGCTTGGTAATCTTTACTGGTACTGTTTGATCCTATCTCTCTGTATTCTCCATCAGCCATCAGTGCTTCTACATCGTATGTTTTTGCCTGTGTTTTGGGTGTATCTCCTCCACAGAGGATTACTACTCTGTAAGGTATTTTTAGTTCCTGGTATATTTCTTCAGCGTTTTCTTGCAGCTCTTTGAAGTATTTTTCCTCATTTTCTGGTTTGCAGACTATGAATTGTTCTATTTTGTTGAATTGATGCATTCTGTATAATCCTTTTCTGTACTTTCCATGGGTTCCTGCTTCTTTTCTGAAGCAAGGGCTTATTGCTACGTATTTTTTCGGTAGTTCTTCTTTTTGATATACTTCGTCTTTATGCATTGCAGCCATTGGATGTTCCGAAGTTCCTATTAAGTATTTGTCCGTGTCTTTTACTCCGTACATATCTTCTTTAAATTTATCCACATTTGTCGCTTTTTTATATATTTTCTCTCTAAGCATGAATGGAGGCTCTATCAATTCGTATCCTTTTTCAGTTAATTTATCTATTGTGAATTTTTGTAGCGCTATACCCAGCATTGCTAAATCATTTTTTAAGTAATAGAAACCTTCTCCTGTCACTTCACTTGCTTTTTCATCTATTAAATTCAGTTCTCTCGCTAGTTCCAAATGTGTTTTTGTTTTAAAATTTCTCTCTAGTTTCTCTCCCCATTTACTTATCTCTTTGTTATCCTCTTCTGTTTCTCCCTTTGGTACTTCTGAATCCAGGAGATTTGGTAGGCTCATCCAGAGTTTTTCTCTTTTATGATTGAGTTTTTTTGTTTCTTCTTCTTTTTCCTCTAGTTCTTTCTTTATTTCCTGCATTTTCTCTATTTCTTCTTCTGCTTGTTTTCCTTTTTTCTTTTTTTCCGCTATCTTTTCCCCTATGTTATTTCTTTTATGTCTAAGTTTATCCGCTTCTTTTTTTCTTTTTCTCCATTTTTTATCAATTTCTCTGAGTTCTTCTAATGGAAATTCTTTTCCTCTTTTTTTCAATGTCTCCATTATCTTTTCAGGGTCTTCTCTAATTATTTTTATCGGAATCATTATTTTTTCTCCTGTTCTTCATGCGCCGACCGGGATTTGAACCCGGGTTGCGAGAATGGCAATCTCGTGTCTTACCGCTGGACCATCGGCGCTTTATTTTTTCATGGTTCTCGCATAACTTAGATTTTTCATCTTTTCTTTTTATTTTTTACTGGGTGAGTTGTTTGAATGGGTCCGGGCGGATTTGAACCACCGATCTATACCTTGTAAGGGTATCGTCATAGCCACTAGACTACGGACCCTTTTCTTAGATGTTTACCTTTGTTCTTTGTGTTTTTTAGTTGTGTCTATTTCTACGTGGTTTTTTATAAGAGTAAATGTTTTTAAGGTTAGTGGTAGTAGGTATTTGTAGGTGTTTCAATGAAGGAAAAAATACTGGTAAATTTTGATTTGGAAAACGTTCGCTTCGTCAGAGTAATTGGTGCTTTAATTTTATTTGGTTCGGGTTTAATGATTCTCAATAGTGTTTATAATTTGATTTCAATTATTTCTATTTTAATTGGTCCGGTTGGACAATCTGTTGTATTGGAATTTGGTAGTTTGACAATTTATGGTGAAGTAGGTGGCCTTGAAACCAGTATGAAACTTGGATTATTGCTGGTTCCTTTGGCTGGAATAGCTTTTTGGTCGATTCTGTTTGTTTTAGGTATTTTATTTTATAGTTCTGAGAATTTCCGTGTTTCTTTGATTGAGGTTATTAGTGGTTTTAAAGAGAATAAATCGATTGAAGAAACTTCAGAAGATAAAAAAGAAATGGAAAGAAATTCTAAGGGTAGAAAAAGATATGTTAAAGCCAGGGGGTTTGTTTGCCCTGACTGTGGTCGTTCTTTTGATTCTGAAAGGGGTTTACATATCCATCAGTCAAAATCTCACTGATTAGTCTGGATATGTGAGTATGTTTACTCCTTTTTCTCTTTTTATTTCTCCTTTTTTCCTTCCTGCTAAGTGGTCTATTTTATTTTTCTTTGCTAGATCCACTAGTTTCTGTGTTATTATGCCATCAAATACTACTGCCTTTATGTCTTTGTGTTTTTTAATTTCGTCTCTTATGTCTTTTACATCTACTTTTGCTATTATTTCATCTTTTTGGTTCAGTAGAACTCCTTTAAGTGTTCCTTCTAGGTCACTCATTATTTTTCCAAATGATTTTCCTTTTTTTCTGCTTTTCCTTTTTGTTCCTTTTTTTATTTCTTTTAACCATTGTTCAAAGGGTTTTTTCTTTCTTAATCTTTGAAGTATTTCTTTCTGTGTTAGTTCTTCAACTTCTTTTCCTGCCGGTGCTTGTGCTATGTAGTTTGGTTCTGCTTCGCTATTGAATTGTTTTGCTACTAATTCTCCTCCTCTGTCTCCGTCTACAAATAGAGTTATTTTCTTTTTCTTTGATAGCTTCTTAACTGTTTTAGGTATATTTTTCCCATGTAGACATATCACGTTTTTTATATTTGACCTTAGCAGGTTTAATACATCTGCTCTTCCTTCTACTACTATTATTTCTTTTGATTCATCTATTTTTGGACCTGCTGTTAGTTTGTCTTTTCCATATTTCTGTACTTCGCTACTTCTTACGCCTTCTCTTATTTTTTTACTTATTTCCTTTGATTCTGGTCTTCCTCCTCTTAACATGCTTCTTCTGAGTTCTTGTGCTCTTTTGAGTACTTTTTCTCTTTTGTTTTTTCTAGTGTCATTTATTCCTGTTATCGTTATTTCAGATTCTGATGGTCCTACTCTTTCTATTTGTTCTAATGCTGCTGCTATTGCTGATGTTTTATCTGCGTCCAGACTTGAGGGTATTTTTATTGTCCCTGTTGATTTTCCAAGCTTGTTTTCTATTTCAACTTCTATTCTTCCTATTCTACCGCTTTTTTGAAGTTCTCTTAAATCTAATTCGTCCCCTAGTAACCCTTCTGTTTGTCCAAATATTGCTCCAACTACGTCGGGCCTTTCTACTATTCCATCGATCTCTATATCGGCAGTGATTAGGTATTTAACTGTATCTATATATGTTTTAGCCATTTTTTGCACCTCTAGTGTTTTTGTTTTTAAGCTTTTTGTATTTTGAAGGTATCTCTTCTATTTCGGATATACCATGTAGTTTTCCGAGTTCTTTTTTGTAGGCTAGATCCGTTTTGATTCCTTCCGATTTGAATAATCTTATTAGTCTACTTGATCTGGATTTTCCTGTTTTATCGAAATCTGTGAGCAGTATTACTTCCTTCTCTTTTTCTTCCTCTGTTATTTCTCTTAGTGGTTTGGTTTCTATTGTTTCTACTTTTTTTATCCCTAGTTTGTTTAATGCTTCTTTGTCTCTTTTTCCTTCCACTATCTTCTTTCTTTCATCTTTCTTCATTTTATCTATTATCTCTTTAAGTTTCTCGAATTTCACTTAACTCACTTTATAGGCATTTCTAGCTCTACTACTCACTGGATTCAATCAAAAATTAGCTTATGACTTTCTTACTTCTTTGAATATTTCTTCATTTCATTTCCTCTTTGATGGGAGGATATGGGTTAGTGTGCTTTATGTGATGTGTGAAATTTTGATTGAACTAACCAGTGAGGTTTGATCATTTGATTTGTATATATTTTCTCTTCCAATATTTTTATTCTTTTTGATATTTTTACTATTTTTTGTTTATTTGTTTTCCAAGATATTTAGTTATGTCCGTCTTTGTTAGTATTCCTATTGGTTTTTCTTCTTCTATTACGACTAAACTCCCTATATTTTTTTCCAACATTTTCTTTGCTTCTTTTGAAGCGTCTTTTTCTGGATGAGTAGTTATGAGGTTCTCTTTCATTATGTCTCCTATTATCAGAGGAAATATTTTTACTCTTTCCCTGTGTTTCTCTCCTTTGTCCGTTTCATATTTTATTGTCCTTGGTTTTTTTCTTTCTGATGCAAATGATAGGTCTGTTTCTGTTATTATTCCAACTGCTTTTTTATCTCTAGTTATAATTATTTTTGATATTCCTTTTTCTTCCATCACTCTTCCCGCGTGAAATGCTGATTGTCCTTCGTTTAACGTTTCTACTGGAGTAGTCATTAAATCCTTTACTTGTGATTCTCCTCTGTATCTTTCGGAGAAGTATTTGGCTAAATCTGTATTTGTTATTATTCCTTTTACTTCGTTGTTTTTTATTATTGGCAGTCCTGATACATTTTCTTCTTTCATTTTCGCAGCTGCTTCTTCCGGTTTTTCTTCCGGATCAGCAGTTATTATTTCCCTGGTCATTGCTTCTCTTACTCGAACTTCATTTATTCCTCTTCTTTCTTCTACAAAAAGCCTTGTTATGTCTCCATCTGTTATGATTCCTTTTGGTTCTTCATCGTATACTAAGGCTCTTGAAACTCCTTTTCTTAAGAATATATTTCTCACTGTTGCTATCGGGTCTTTTTGAGACACTGCATATATCTTATCGGACATGTATTCTTTTACTTTTGCCATTTTATCTCCTTTATCAGTTTATCTCTTTTCTTCTATGCATTCTGTACACATTAATTTTCCTTCAAAGTGTTTTAATTCATTTGAGTAAATCTCACATAGTTCACAATTTCCTGCTGCTCTTACTTCTTGTCTTTTATTGCTTCTTATTGCATCCATTACTCTTTTTTCCCTTGCCATTTCCATTAGAGCTGGTTCTACTTTTATTAAGTCTCTTTCTGTTACTATTCCGACAAGCCTTCCTTCTTCCACTATTGGAAGTCTTTCTATATCCATATCTCTCATTATCTTTATTGCTTTTTCGAGATCTGTTCTTCTATTTATCACTTTTACAGGGTGTTTCATTATTTCAGATATTTCCTTTGATAAACAGTCTTTATCTTCTGCTATTTCTGAAATTATGTCTCCTTCTGTTATGATTCCCTTTACTTCTTCATTTTCTTCTATTATTAATCCTCCAACTCCTGTCTTATCCATTACTTTTATTATTTTCTCTACTGTATCGGTTGGTTTGGCCGTTATAACGGCTTTTTTCATTATTTCTCCAATTTCTATTCCTGATGCGATTTTTATCACCTTTGGGTATTTATTTTTTAATAGTTACTTCTATATTTCTTACTTTATTTCCTTCACGAATTTCCTTAGTTCTTTGTGTTTTTCTTCTTTCTTTAACTTTTCCTTTGATTTCTCAATTTTTTTTACATAAGGAGGGGTATAGTTGAATGAATATACTAATAAAGGAACCGCGTTATTTTCATCTGCTAGTTCTTTTAATTTATCTAATCCATATAAATAAAGTCTATCTTTACTCGTAGTTTTACATTGAACCAGGTAATTTTTATCTTTACCCATTACATATATATCTGCTTCCGAATGGCTTGCAGGTGACCTTGTAGCTAGTAATCCGTTTTCTTCAAATATTTTCTTCGATCTATATTCAAATTGATATCCTCTTTCGTAGTTATTAGCCATTTTAATCCATTTTTATATTTTTAATTAACTGTTTTTAAATGTCCTGTGTATCTATCCATTTCTTTTTCTTCCCATGGTCCAATTCCTAGAGTAGTTACTGTTCCTGGTTTCAGTTCTGTTCTACCTGCGTCTTTTATTAATTTTTTTGGATATTTGTTAGGAGTTTCTCTCTTCATTTTTATCAATTCTTCTTCATCTTCCACCCATAAAATTACTTTTTTTCCTCCTTCATTTAACCATTTCTTTGTTTTCTTAGGATATCGTCTTTCAGAATCTCTATATGACTCTAGGGAAGCATGACAGGCTTGTGCAGCTAGTTTTCCTTTGCTTAAATTCAGGTCTTTTCTGATCAAAATAACTTGTTTATACATGTGTAAAGTAAGGAGTTGTGAGTTTTTATTCTTTTTTGATGTTTTTGGGAATAGGATTTTATTTTTCGGTTGTCCTAATATTATTATGGATAGAGAAATAGAGAAATTATCTGAAAGACTTGAGAGAGAAGAAATATCACTTAAGGAAAAAGCAAATGAAATAAAGGAAGATGGAAAAATATCGATGGATATTTCAAAGGAAAAACTAGATTTATCCGTATCAGGAGTAGATGGGGGATTTTCCAGAAAAAAATTAAGAGGTATAGAATTAGTAATAACGAGATCTTGTCTTGTTGAAATGAAATATGAAGATAATAAGCTCATTAATCATTCTTATTTCCCTGATTCTAATCCTTCTCCAAATCTATACAGCTACGATATTAGAGAGGAGAATTCCAAGAAACCTCAAATTCTTAGAATGAATGAAGAAATAACAACTGCTTTGAAGTATATTAACGGAGATCCGAATGTAGATATGCTTATTCTTGACGGTTCAATTGTTCCAAATCCTCATAATAAACCTAAAGAAAGCTCTGAAGAAAGGGAAAATTATGATTTATTAGTGAAGAAATACGAGGAGCTTTTTAGGAAATCTCTAGATAAAGGAATACAATTAATAGGAGCAGTAGAAGATAGTAAATCACGAAAAGTATCTAAAAAGAAAGGAGTAAATTCCTTAGATAATATATTGCTTCACCATGTTTTAGATAAAGGTCAAAGAACTCCGGAGTTCAATTATTCTGATGAACCTGGTAAACATCCTGTTCTAAGTGATTTTTCGATGGACATTAGCAATAGAATAAAATTTATGTATCTTAAACCAGTTGAAGAAGACACTCCTCTCCGAATAGAATACTTATCAGGAACTATGAATTCAGAAAAAATAGCTTCAGTTGTTCAAGAGGTTTCAAAGATATCTAATAGTTACAGTTATCCCGTTCCACTAATGGAAGCTGATTTACATGCAAAGTTAACCGAAAAGGAAACTGATTTAATAATCAGAAGAATAAAAAATCAAGCGGGAGAAAATCCCGTACTGATGGAAAAAAGAAGAAACACTAGGCCTTTCCATTGAATGAATAAAAGATAATTTGAAAAAATAAAATATATTCAAGGTGAAAAAATGACTCTTGGTAAAATAATAGCTACTAAAGAAACTCCAACTCCAACGGAAATTCATTTTGTAACTGATAAAAATAATATAGATAAAAATCAATACGTTGAATACTCTTCTCCTCAAGGAAAATCAATAGGAATGGTTAAAGATTTACATAAGACTAATAGGTACTTTGATTCTCCTGAATCTATAGCTCAAATAGAGAAAACAGGTGTAGAAGTCACTGAAAAGTTTCCAACTCAGGAATGGGAACACACAGTTGGAGAAGTAAAAACACTCGGTATTTATGAAGATGATTTCATTGAAAGACCAACTAAACCTCCTGCTCCAGGAACAAAAGTAAAAGAACCTGTTTTAGAGGAACTAAGAGATTTTTTAGGTTTTGAAGATAAAGGATTAGAAATAGGGAAGCTTCAACACCATGGTATTCCGATCAAATTAAGTTTAACAAATCTTTTTCAGAAGCATTTGGCTGTATTAGCTCAAACAGGTGCTGGAAAAACTTACACTGTTTCAGTTTTAATTGAAGAACTTTTGGAAAGACAATCAAATGAAGGTAGAGTTGCTTCTTTAGTTATAGATGTTCATGGAGAATATAGAAGTTTTGAAAATTCAGAGAGGTATAGGGATAAAGTAAAAGTTATATCTGGAGAGGAATTTAAAATACCTGTTGGTTCCTTAAGTGCTTCCGATTTCAAAATATTTATACCTGGAATGAGGAGACCACAGGAAAGAGAATTATCTTCAATTATAGATAAATTGAGATCTAAAGAAAAACCTTACGATATACAGGATATTATTGAGATGGTTTGGAAAGATAAAGAAATGAATGAAAAAACACAAAGAGCACTTATGAGATGGCTTGACGGATTGAGCGATGATTTATTTGGTAAAACAGGCTCAAATGTTAAAAAATTAGTTAATCCTGGCCAATTAACTATTCTTGATTTAAGTGATTTAATCGATTCAAAGGAAAGAGGTATAATAACTAATTATCTATCCAGAAGGTTATTCAGCAGTAGAAGAAGAAAGGAAGTTCCTCCATTCGTATTGTTCGTTGAAGAAGCCCATAATTTCGCTTCAGAAGGAGATATATCTGAAAATACTATTGCAAAAGGGATAATAGAAACAATAGCAAGAGAAGGTAGGAAATTCGGAGCATCTTTATGTTTAATTAGCCAAAGACCTATGAGATTATCTACAACTGCTTTGAGCCAATGTAATACTCAATTGATAATGAGGATAACAAACCCTCATGATTTGGAACACATTGGGAGAACCAGTGAAGGGATAGATGAATCTTCAAAGGATTCAATAACTACTTTGAGAGTAGGAGAAGCTTTATTGGTTGGTGAAGCTGTAAGTCATCCAGTATTCATCAAGATAAGGGAGAGAAACTCCAGCGAGGACGAGCTTGGAGAGGATCTTGAAGAACAAGCTAGGAAATATGAAGAAGAAGATAATAGAAGAAGCGAAGATGCGGAAGCCTTTATGTAGATTTGGTTTTCATAGATCCTACTTAAACCTTTATAAAGGAGGGGAATAGGAAATATTACTAACTGTTTTTAAATAGGTGATAAAATGGCAGATGAAATAGAATACAAAATAGTTAATCTAGTAGCTTCAGCAGACTTAAAGAAAGAATTAGATCTATATGGAATAGCAATGGAAGTAGATAATGTAGAATATGAACCAGAACAATTTCCAGGGGCTATTCTAAAATTAAAAGATATTGGAACAACTCTATTATTATTTAAGACAGGTAGAATTATTTGTACCGGAGGAGAAGAAGAAAAGGACGTTAAGAACTCAATGAAGAAAGTAAGTGAGTTAATAAAAGATTATACTAGGGAATAAGTCTTTAATTTTCCCTTATTCCTTTACTTTGTTCTGGTAAAGATTGTAAAAGGTGATAAAGTGTTAACTAGATATGAGAAAACAAGAGTTATATCCGCAAGGGCTCTTCAAGTGTCGATGGGAGCTCCAATATTAACGGATACTGATAAAGAAAGATCGATAGATATAGCTAGAGAAGAATTTGAATCAGGTGTACTACCAATATCAGTTGTTAGGAAATATCCTAATGGCGAAGAAGAGGTAGTGAGTGCTTGATATTTAACTGATTAAAGAGGTGAATTAATGGGTAAGCAGAGAACAAGAGTTATGAAAAGACAAGCTCAAAGAATATATGAGAAGGCTCCAGAGGAATTTTCAGAGGATTTTCAAAAAAATAAGGAAAAATTAAAGGAATTTGAATTGCCGTTGAGTAAAGTGAATAGAAATATAATGGCTGGTTACTTAACTAATTTGATTAGAGAAAGGAAAGAAGAGTAATTTTTTATTTGCTCTCTACCATTACTGTGGTGGGTTCATTTTCTTCTTTATTTCTAGTTAATTTGTAGAATCCCTGTGATGCAGCTTCCTTCATTTTCGGTTCATGAGTTATTATGAATATTTGATCAACTATTTTCGGTAGATAGTTATGTATTGCTTTTGCTAGATCTTCTACAGCGGTTTCATCCAAGTTATGTGTTGGTTCATCAAGTATTAACCAAGATAATTCTCCAGTTAGTACTAATGCTAATGATATTCTTAAACAGAGACTGGCAGTGCTTCTTTCTCCTCCTGAAGTTACTCCTTCTACATTTACCCATTCTCCATTTTTCTCCTTTACTTGGAGTATGTAGTCACCATTCTCATTTATTCCTATTCTTAGACTTTCGTAGTTTCTATAGGGATATATTTTTTTCCATATGGTCTCCAATGCGTTATTTGTTTCTTCTGTAAATTCTTCTCTTAATTTTGTTTGTATTATTTTTAGAGAGTTTTGAAGATTGTTTAAGCTTGATACTTGTTCTTCTATGTATTTAGCGTCTTTTTCAGCTTCTTCAACATCTTTTCGTTTGTTTTTTAATTCTTTTAGTCTTTTTTCTTTTTCTTCTCTAAGAGTATTTTCATTTTTTATTTTCTCTTTCAGTATATTTATTTGGCTCTCAATTGATTTTATTTTATCGTATAATTCGTTCATTTCTTCTTCTTTGTATTCCAAGGATTTTTCTTTTTCTTTTAGTTCTTTTAGTTCTTTTTCTCTTTTCTTTTTCTCTTCTAATTTGTCTATATATTCTATTTTTCTTTCTTCTTCTTTCAATTGGTTTTTTATTTCTTCTTCATCTTTATCTATCTTTATTTTTCCCTTATTTTTGTTTAGATTTTCTTTTTTCTTTGTATTTCTGTTTATTTTTTCTTTAATTTGTTTTAATTCTTCATTTTTCCATTTTATTTCCTTTATTTTTTCCTTTTCTTTCTCTACCTGGTTCTTCTTTTTTTCCTTTTTCTCTATTTTTGCTTTTGTTTTCTTTTTTATTTGTTCTTTTTCCTTTATCTCTTCTTTTTTTCCTTTTATAATCTGTTTTTTTTCTTTTATTACTTTTTCCTTTTTTCCTCCTGTTAAATCAGCTCCACATGTTGGGCAATTTGCTTTTCCTTCTTTTATTTGGTTTAAATGTTTCTTTTCTTTCCTTATTTCTTTTTCTAAGTGATTTATATTTGTTTTTAACTGGCTTTTTGTATTTTTTAGATTTTCTAATTCGTCTTTTACTTCTTTCAGTTTTTCAATTGCTTCTTCTTTATTTTTTATTTTTATAAGTTTCTCAAATTTTTTTATTTTCTTCTCTTTATTTTTTTTCTCTTTTTTCAATTCACTCGTATTTTCCTCTATTGATTTTATCTTCGTTTTAATCTCGTTGAGTTTTTCTTTTTTCTTTTGAATTTCTTTTTCTTCCTTTTTCAATTTTTCCAATTTTAACTGTATTTTTTCTCTTTTTTTTCCTTCAGGAAGTTTTTTTAGTTCTTTTTCCAGGTATTCTATGTTATTTTCCTGTTTATTGATTTTTTCTTTGATTTCTTCGTATTTTTTCCTTTTCTCTTTTTGCTTTTCATATTTCTTCTTTTTTTCTTCTAGTTTTTTTCCTTTCTTTTCTTTAAGTTCTCTATTTTCTTTTTCTCTTCTCTTAATTCTCTTTATATCTTCTTCTATTCTTGGTATTTTCTTTATTTCATCTGTTTGTTTTGTTTGTTCTTTTTTTGATTTGTATTTATCTTTTAAGATATTTATTGTGGTTGTTAGTTTTTTTCTCGCATCTTCCCATTTATTAAGATCGAGTAGTTTGTCTATTTTTTCCTTTCTTTTTCCCTTTGGTATTTCTAAAAAGTAATCCATTTCATCTTGTTCTGCATATATCGCTTTTGAGTATAGCTCATAATCCATTTCTAGAATTTCTTCTATTGTTTTATTTACTTTTTGAGTGCTTGGGCCTTCTATCAATTTTCCTTTTTCTCTTATCTCTGCTTTTTTAGTTCCTTTTCCCTTTTCTATTATTCTTTCAACAGTGTATTGGTTTCCATTGGATTCAAAAGTTAGTTTTACTTCTGCTTTTTGTTTTTGAGTTGGTTTGTTCATTATTGTTTGATCCAATGTTATTTCTCTTGTTCTTAAAGATGGATAAGTTCCGAATAATGCGTATGTTATTGCTTCTAGTATTGATGTTTTCCCTGTGCCCATGTTTCCTACTATTGCATTGGCTCCTTTTCTGAAGTTGATTTCCGTGTCTTCATGGCTTTTCCAGTTTTTTAGAACTAGTTTCTTTAGCATATCTATATTTTGTTCTTCGAGAAATAAATTTGTGTTTTACTCTATTGCATCCAAGTCTATATTTTCTTTAAGTTCTCTATATCTATTTCTTATTGTGACTTCTGTGACGTTTGCTGCTTCTGATACTTCTTTTTGTGTCTTTTTTTCTCCTGCCATTTTTGCTGATAGGTATAAAGCTGCGGCTGCTGCTCCTGTTGGTCCTTTTCCTGAAATTAGTTTTTGTTTTTTCGCTTCTTTTAGTATTCTCTTGGCTCTTTCTTGTATTTCTCCAGATAAATCTAATTTAGCTCCATATTTTGGAACAAATTCTATTGGGTCTGGTAAAGGTACTTTTATATCCATTTCGCTCTTTAGCATTCTGTAGGTTCTTCCTATTGCTTTTTCACTTGCTCCTGATCCTGCGTATTCAGATAGTTCTTTTAAGGTTCTAGGTATTCCTCTTTTTCTACATACTATGTATAAAGTCGCTACTAGAACTTCTTCTATTACTCTTCCTTTTACCAGTCCTTTTTCAAGAACTTGTCTGTATAATAGAGCTGTTTCTTCTTGTACGCTGTTTGGTAGCCTTAATGAAGAAACCATTCTTTTAAGTTGTCCTAATGCAACGTTAAGGTTTCTGGCTTTTGAATCAGTATATATTAATTTCCTATGCCATCTCCTTAGACCATTTACTCTTTCTCTTGTTTTCATTTTTAGTTTTGTTCCTCTTGCATCTCTATTAAATTGATCTATTTCTGTAGATAGATTTTTATCTATTCTTGAATGATTTAATGGTGATCCTGTTCTTTGTTTGCTTTCTCTTTCTTCCGAAGTGAATGCTCTCCATTCGGGTCCTTCGTCTATTACTTTTTCATCTAGAACTAATCCGCATTTTGTGCAAAATATCTCTCCTTTATCATAATCTCTTCTAAGTTTTTTACATTCACATTTAGGGCATTTTGGTTTTTCTTCCATGTTTTAACCTCTTTTTTCATATTTACGAGTAATCAGTCTTTTTACTATTCCAGCTTCGTAGCTTATTAGTTTGTTCAGTTCTAAGAATTTTAATTCGTTTTTTTTGTTTAGAAGTGCTTGCTATTTTTAATTAGATAAATCTCCATAGACCTAGAAATATTTTTCTATTAAAAACATCTACATATAAGTCCAGGAGACACTATTATTAATTGCTCACTCAGGCTTTAAATACTTTTTGTTTTTTTAAAGTTTCTGGGGGTAATATTACTGAAAAATTAATTGGTTTTCATTAAAAAATAATCTAAAAATGATGTTGAATGACAGAAAATGATAGATTAAAGTTTTTTTGTGATGTAGTGCTCGGTAAATTATGTAGATGGCTTAGGATCATGGGTTATGATTCTAAAATTGCTTCTGATGAACTTAGTGACAGGGATATTCTTGAAGAAGCAAAAAGAGAGAATAGAGTTGTTTTAACTCGTGATAAAGATCTTAAGAAAATGAAATCATTCGTAGATGTTTTTTTGTTAGGTTCTAAAGATTTTGAGTCTCAAATAAAGGATTTATTTTCTCATTTTAGCTTGAATACTTATTTTCCTAGCGATTCTAGATGTTCTCACTGTAATAGTGAATTAAAAAAGATTGAAAAAAATAGATGGGAATGTATAGGTTGTGGCCATGAATATTGGAAGGGTAGCCATTGGAAAAGGATAAAAGATATTCAGAGAAAACTAAATGATCTCTGAATATTTTAAGAGATTAATGTTGCTTCTCCTTGTTCTATGTTTCTGTATCCTTTTATTTTTTCTTCTAATTCCTTCTGAACTCTGTCTGGATTATCATCTCTATCTATTAATGCTCCTGCTTTTACTATTTCTAATCCAAAAGCTACTGGTTCTTTCTTCGCGCTTTTTATATCTTTTATCTGGTCCAATTGGTCCATTATTTCCTTTGCGCTAGTACCATCTTCAGGATATATTTTGTATACTACCATTGCTTTACCCATTTTGATTCCTCCTTCGTTTTTAAGGTCCTCTGAATCCGCATTCAGGGCATCTATAATTTGTACATCTTTTTCTACAATTGTCGCATCTTCTTATATCTATTTCTCCGCATCCAGGACATTTGAATTCTACATAATTATTCGTTACTTCCTTTCCGCATGATGTGCATTCTATCATTTTTATCATCTCTATTTTGCTTTTTACTAAAAATTTCTGTAAATTTCACTAACTGATTAAACTATTTTTTATCTTGAAGTATATAAATATAGGTTGAAGATCAAAGAGTTTTCCAGTGGTGGCACAAGTGAAAATTATTTTTTGCTCTCATGATCTAGTGGACTAAGATTCACCCTTGCGGAGGGTGATGCCGGGGTTCGAATCCCCGTGAGAGCGTTTAAAATTTAATTAGTTATTATAGTAGTCCTTATCTCCTGAACTTCTCTTAATCTACCTATGTCTCTCTCTGAAAGCCTTTTCAATTCATCTAAATCCTTGCAGACAGCTTCAAGTATTAAATCATATTCTCCTATGGTTTTATTTATTCTGAGAACTCTTTTATCATTTTCAAACTCTTCTTTAATTTTGTTTGAGGTTTCAGGAGAACTCTTAATGAATAAATAGCTTCTGAGAGGTTTGCCTATTTTACTGTAATTAACATCAATTGTAAATTTATCTATAATTCCCGCTTCGCTTAATTTACTGACTCTTTTTTTAGCTGCTACGTCGCTTATTCCTATTTTTTCACTTAGTTCTGTATAGCTTATTCTTCCTTTTTCTTCAAGTATCTTCAGTATCTTTTCATCTTTTTCATCTAAATTCATTTGAAATACTCCTAATTTTCATCGAATATATTCTCTACTAAACTATTATATTAATTGATTCATTAAATAAATCAATGACCTCTTCAATGATATCTTCTAATACAGTTTTAAAAAAATGTAAGAAAGCAGGGATTAATTTCTGGATATCTGCAAGGACTGCTTTGGATTTAAAAAAGAAAATGGAAAACCAAGAGATTCCTGAAGAAGAATTGAATAGAGAAATATATCAAAATTTAAAAGAATACAATGAAGAAGCAGCGGAAAGATTTAGAAACTATCATTCTATTTTAATTAGAACAACTGATGGAGAATTACAGCCTTTTGATAAAACTAAAATAACTGATTCATTATTAAAAGAAACCAGAATACCTAGAAACACCGCTAAAGAAATAGCTGAAGAAGTAAGTGAAGATATAAGAAGACTACAGCTACATAACATTTCCAGTGCACTGATAAGGGAAATGGTAAATACTAAATTGCTTCAAAGAAGACATATAGATGAAAAAAGACAGTATTCAAGAGTAGGATTACCAATTTATGATGCTAAAAAAATGCTTATAGAGGAAAAAGCGATAAATCCTATGCAGCTACAGGAAAAATTCGCGGAGAGAATACTTGAAGAATATACACTTACACAAGCACTTCCAAAGAGATTAAGTCAAGAACATTTGAAGGGAAAAATACAGATACATAACTTATCAGGATTTATAGCAGCTCCAGAATCAATAGAGAATAATCTTTACAAAATATACGAAGAGGGTCTGAATATACCTGGTATTATAGAAACAGGTCCAGCTAAAAAACCAGAGGTAGCTGCTTCACACGCGGCCAGATCTTTACTAACATCTAGCCAGTATGTATCTGGAGGAGTATCAATTAATTCATTCAATTTTTACATTGCACCTTACATTGAAGATTTAGAAGAAAAAGAAGTTGAACAAATAGCACAGACTTTCCTTTACGAATTAAATCAACTTAGCAGCGGAACAACAAGCATAACAGTTAATTTGGATACTAAGACACCAAAATCCCTTAAGGAAAGAAAAACAGTCAAAAAAGGAAAGAAAAACGATTCGGTATACAAAGATTACGAAGAAGAAGCAAAACAATTCCTCAATAAATTTTTAAAGGTATATGAAAAAGGAGATTATAAAGGAAAATACTTTAAAGTTCCTGAAATAGCTATAAAATACCAGAAAAATCTAAAAGAAGAATTAGAGTCCGATTTAAATCTAGAAGAAACTAATAAGCCTATTTATCTTGTAAAACAAGGGAATTCAAAAACGAAGAATGAGAAAACAGTTACTAACGGGCAGTTGATCACAAGCAAACATGAAGAAAGAGGGATAATGCAAACAATTTCACTCAATCTTCTAAGTTATTCAAAAGAAAATGAAAATATATTTTACAAAGACCTCAGAAAGCAGATGGGGATTGTAGAACAAATAATTGAGAAAAAGAAACAAAATATGCTTCTTAGAAAGGATAAATTAAGGTTCATAAAGGAAAATGATTTAAATCCAGAGGAATTAAAGTGTCATCTATCTCTTTACGGATTAATTGAAACTGCTAAAGAAATAACAGGAGTAAAGAAGATAAATCCTTCAATTGTACATCAGGCGAAAAAAATAATTAGAGAAATAAAAAGAGAATCAAATAAAAAAGGATTAAATGTGTTTTTAAGTCAAAAGAAAGATCATGAAACAATAGAAAAATTCATAGAAGGTAAAAAAACTGAAGAGAAGATTAAAAAAATTCTCCAACTAAGTGAAAATTCGAATGAAGACCTTGTGGAAATTCAAAGATATCTAAAAGGAGGTTCCTTCCTTGAATCAAAGACCATGCGACCTTTGAAAAGTGGATATCTTTACATAAAACTAATCTAAATTGCAGAAATAACCACAACTAATATAACTTCGAACTCAATTATAATTACAAAATAAATTAAAAAATTTAAAAATGACCCGTAGATTATTCGTAGCTATAAGAATAGATCCAAATCCAAAGATGGAGGAAGTGATAGAGAACTTAGGGAACTTTCCGTCAACGAAAACGGTTCGAAAGGAAAACCTACATATAAACCTCAAATTCCTTGGAGATGTTGAAGAAAAACAAATAGAGGAATCGAAGAAAATATTGAAAGAATTAAGAGATTTCAAACCATTTAAAGTAAAACTTGAAGGTATAGGGGCATTTCCAAGTAAAGAATATATAAAAGTAATATGGATTGGAGTCAAATCATCTAAAATAGAAGAAATAGCTGAAGAAATAGAAATAAAGTATGCTGAAAGAGGATTTAAAAAAAGAAAAAGGAATTACGTTCCTCATGTTACTTTGGCAAGGGTAAAAAATAAACCAAAACAGGATATAAAAAAGGTCTTTGAAAAATATGATAAAAAGTATAAAGAAATTGAAGTAAAAGAAATTGAATTAATAGAAAGTGAGTTAACTCCAAAAGGACCTATATACAAAACAGTTGAAAAAATAAAAAGTGTTGGTTAAAATGAATGAAACAAAATATAAAGCTATAATTGTTTTCATGATGTTTTTAATAGCTTTACCTATTGGTTTAAGCATAAGAACAATAGGAGAATATGGAGAAGAACATATAATATCATCAGAACACTATACGGCTAGACTACATACCGGTGAAAATCTAGAGGTGTATTCAGAACACCCAATTACAATAAATAATAAATTCAGATCAGATATTGTTCCAACAGTGACAATAGATGGAAATCCTTATAGATTAGTTCCAGTTGAAGATCATGAATTGATTCTAGAATCTGAAAAATCAGAATATCATTTAGAATTCATGGGAGAAATAGATGATGTTGAAACTACAAAAGAACTTTACATAAAAGAAGATAGGATAGTGCTTAAATCGACAATAGAAAATATAGGTAGAGAAAATAAAGAAGTAGAAACAACTTATGAATTAGAATCTCTTGTAGATTCAAGCATATTTTACCCGGGAGCGGTTGAAGAAGAATACAATAATTATATCATACTTACAAATCCAGACTACAAAGGAAATTCTCTTGGAGTAATAACCAATATCAATTTAGATAATGAAGAATCATTTATGGGTTTCTCTGAGAAAGAAATAACTAAGGATGCTGAATTAAGTCCTGGAGAAGAAATAAGTCTTGAAGTAACATTTAAACCTGTTAATATATGGACAGAAGAAAATCAACTTGACTTTCCTCATGAATATTCAGCTTTTTTAGAAAATCCTCTCGTGGGTACAACAGGGGATTTAGATGTAGCTCTTCAAGGAGAGAATCCATCACAAAAAATAATTGAAATGCTGTCAATCGTATCTGAAAAAGAACAATCAACTACTGAAGGATTCTTTAATAATTTTGAAGATGTAGATCTTAACACAGACAGGTTAAATAGTCTAGAAGCATCTGTAATCTATAAAGAGATATGTATACAGGAATATATCCCTTGCAGAATAATTGTAGGTGAAGATGAACGAGAAAGAAACTTCGCATGGATAAGAGTACTGGAAAACGGAGAATGGGAAGATATAAATCCATTTACAGGAACACGATCTTCTCCCGGATACACTAAAAAGTATCAAGAACCAAATCCAATGTACATAGAAATACCTGGAGACACAATAAATGAAGAGAATTATCTGGAATCAACCAAAATAATTTTAAGAGAAAGAATAAATCCCTTAATCTATTTAGGAATATCAATAGCTTCCACATTAATCATAATGTCTTTTATATTCTTAAAGTCAGATTACCTTGTCCAAATATTAACTGAAGAAAAATCGGAGTGTGAGATAGCCATGAATGGAAAATGTAAAATACTTGATGATAAAGATGGTTCAGAAGATGAGACTTGCGTACAGATACTTGAAAAGATAAAGGAAGAAGATGGAGAAATAAATGTTAAAAAATACTCTGAAGATATGGGTTATTCAGAGGATCTGATAAGACACTACTTACAGTACTTGGACGAAGAAGGAATAATAGAACTTGAAAAAAAGAATAAACCTGAGAAATTAGAAATAGAAGATAAAACCTCTAAATCCAATATATTCTCTCAGATAAATACAGGATTTTCCAAAACAGCGGAAAGAATTAATTTAACACCTAAACAGCTGATGCTAATATTACTAACTATAGTAATAGGTATTATAGCTATGTCCGCAGTTATTATGATTTAAAAAATAAATGAGTATTAGTTAATCATTACCTTTGGAACATTGAATACAGGTAATTATAAACATAAAAAACCCAATAAAAACAATATGTTCTCAAAAATCAAAGAAGAATTAAAACCCTCCAAAAAAACTGAAGAAAAAATAGAAGAAATAAAGAGGGAAATAATTCAAAAACTGGAGAAAAAAGGATACAGAGCAATTTCAACTGGCTCAACCGCAAGAGGAACTTACCTTCCAGAAGAACCAGATATAGATATATTTTTCTTCTTCTCAATAGAAACATCTAGAGAAGAACTTGAAGAAAAAGGAATAGAATTAGGTAAAGAGATACTCAAAGAACACAATCCAGAAACACATTACGCGGAACATCCATACGTAAAAGCCAGAGTAAAAGGAATAGATATAGATTTAGTACCATGCTACGAAATAAAGAAATATGAAAATAAAGAAGATTACAAAATAGATGAAGAATTACTATCAGCGGTCGATAGAACACCCTTACATAACCAGTATCTACAGGAAAAAATGAAGGAAGAACAAAAAATAGAAGTAAAACTACTGAAAAAATTCCTGAAAAATATAGGTTGTTACGGTGCAAATGAAAAAACAAGGGGTTTCTCAGGATACACAACCGAATTATTAATACTGAGATACGATACATTTAGAAAAACAATTGAATCAGCATCAGAATGGAAGAGAAATCACAAAATAGATATAGAGAAACATAGTAAAAAAGATTTTAAAGACCCATTGATAATAATAGATCCGATAGACCCAAATAGAAATGCTGCAGCAGCTCTATCCGAGGAAAAGCTTGGAAGATTCATCATAAAATCAAGAAAATTACTAAAAGATCCTACAGTAAAGAATTTCGAATCGAAAGTTAAAATAAGTAAAGAAATGATAAAAGAGAAAAAGATACTGCTTCTAGAATTCCCTTATCCTAAAAAAACTATTTCGGAGATAGGATGGAGTCAACTAAGAAAACTTGAAAAACAATTGACCAAGAAATTAAACAAGAATGAATTTAAAGTTTACAGAACAACGCATTGGACTGATGAAAAGATAAAGGCACAAATAATTCTTGAAGTAAGAAACAAAAAACTCCCAAGATACAAAAAACACATTGGGCCTCCTTTCTATAATAAAAAACACTCGGAGAATTTCTTAAATGAAGAAAGAAATAAAGAGATATATATAGATAGAAATAGAATCTGTTCATCAAGAGAAAGAGAACATAAAGATATTAAAAAAGCCATAAATGCAATTCTGGATTCAAAGGAGGTTCCTTCGAGATACAGGGAACCTGTCAAAAAAACAGAGATAATTGAAGAACCTGAAAAACTGATGGGAAATAAAGAAATAATGAGAGAATACTTCCGAATGTAATAGGTGAAGAAAATGAAGATTCGAACAGAAATAAGAAACACTGAAAACCCAGAAAAAATTAAAAAACATGTAGAAGAACTAATACCAACAGCAAAGCTAACAGTAGATAAAGATAAAAAGGAAATAAGAGGACAAGGAGAATTTAAAGACATATGGGAAAAATCAAAAAAATTAAAAATAACTAAAACAGTTCTGAATGAACTGGAAAAAAACAGAGCAGGTGAAGAGACTTACATTGAACTGGATAAAGTTTCAGCAAGTGTGGGAAAACCATCAATTTATGTAAAATCAGCCACAAGTAAAATAAATCTTACAATTCCCTGGCGAAAAATAGAAGAAATATCCGAAGAAACACTAAAAGATAAATAAATAGAAAAACAAAATAAAAACATGGAAAAATTAACATCATCAACGATTTCCAAAATTCTTGTCTTATTGGTAATATTATCAACGGTAACCTTAGCTTCCGTTCAAGTATTAAGTCCAGTGGAAAAAACACTTGAACCGAATGAAACTTTGGATCTAACCCAGGAAAGAGCTTACGGATTACCTGTTAACATAGAAATAGAAATAGAAAAAAGAAACTGGGAAGAAGTAACTTCTGATGAATTAACTCCTTTTATTAGAGAAAGAGGAGACATTCTCAGAATATATTTAGGTAATACACCTAATGAAGAAGGAATTCACAATTCAACAATAACATTTGTCGATGAAGAAGGAGAAACTCAAGAAAATACAATAAAATATGAATTAGTTGAAAAAACTCTATCTGTAGATATGGAATACCCTGTAAGAAGAAGATTGCCTCCAGAAGAATCTCCTATCATAGGAAAAGCAGCACCAGGTCAAAAAATAACTTTACTAATAAAAACAGATAGCACACGTGAGTTCTCATGGCAAGAAGCCAACATACTGGGAAGAGATTCAAATTATACTATAATACCTAGAGATAAAGACTTAGAAGACATACTGCCACCTAGAATGATAGAAGAAAAACAAATAAATGCACTTGAATTAATAGCGCTTGAAACCAAAGTTCCTAGGACAGAAGGAGAACACAATTTAGAATTAGAATTAGATAGTATATGGACGGATAGAGCTATTAGAAACGTAACAATAGATGTGGATAAAAATGCATTCGGTTTCGAAACTCAAGATATGTTGAAAACAGCCGGAGAATCATCAAAAATCCAGGGAGAAATAAAAAGCAATTCAATAGCGCCTGAAACATTCACTTATTCTCCAATAACTCTACCAAAGGAATGGGTGGAAAGTGAAAGAGAAAAAACAAAAGTAAAAGTAATTCCAGGGGAAACAAAACAATTTACATTGCCAATAAGAATAAATCAAGAGGGAAGATACACCGCGGAATATCAGGTAATGGACTCCCAAGGAATAATAGTAGATATACAAAAATCTACAATAACTGTCAATCCTACTCTAAGTTCAAAACTACATGGTATGGGAAGAGGACATAGTTTAACATTACCAATACTACAACCATTTTATTCATTACTAACTTTATTCTCTTAAAAACCTTTAAAAAAGACATATATTCTAAAAACACCAACAAGGTGAACTTATGGATTTTCCAAAAGAAGCAATAACTAAAATAATTGAAAAAAATCTGAAAAACAAGAAAGAGATAGAAGAACTAAAGAAAAGACTCGCTAAGAAACACGGTTTAAGTAAAATACCTAAAAATAGCGATATACTAAAAGAAGCTACTGAAAAACAAAGGGAAAAACTAAAGCCTCTTCTACGTAAAAAACCAACCAGGACAATTTCAGGAGTATCAATAATAGCAATAATGACAAAACCTCTAGAATGTCCAGGAGAATGCATATATTGTCCAGGTGGAAAGACTAAGGAAACTCCAAAAAGCTACACGGGAGAAGAACCAGCGGCAATGAGAGCTGAAAAAAATCAATACATGGCAAATAAACAAGTTAAGAATAGATTAAATCAACTCAAGGATATAGGACACCCAACAGACAAGATAGAATTAATTTTAATGGGAGGAACACTTCCAGCATACCCTGAATATATGGATGAATTTGTGAAAAATGCTCTCGATGCATTGAATGAAGAAAAAAGTAAAACCATAGAGGAAGCAATAAAAAAGAATGAAAAATCAAAACACAGATGTATAGGAATAACCTTCGAAACCAGGCCAGATTACTGTAAACAAAAACAAATAAATCAAATGCTAAAATTAGGAGGCACAAGAGTAGAAATAGGTGTCCAGAACCCTGATGATGAAATATATGAAAGAGTAAAAAGAGGACACAAAGTAAAAGATGTTATAGAAGCCACAGAATCTGCTAGAACTTCTTTAATGAAGATAAATTACCATATAATGCCAAATCTCCCTGGATCAAATCCTCAAAAGGACTTAAAAATGTTTAAGGAGTTATTTAAAAAAGAAGAATTTAAACCAGATATGCTTAAGATATATCCTACTCTTCTAACAGATCCTGAAAAAACAGGCAGAGAAACAGAACTACATAAAGAATGGCTAAAAGGAAAATGGGTTCCTTACGAAGAAGAAAAAACCATTGAAATGCTTGCAAAAGCAAGAAAATACCTTCCTAAATATGTAAGAGTCATGAGAACACAGAGAGATATACCTGCAAAACTTATAAAGAGAGGAGTAAAATCAAGCAATTTGAGAAGATTAGTAGATGAAAAAGCCGAAGAAATGGGCATTAAAACAAAAGAAATAAGATACAGAGAGATAAGAGACAAGAAACCGTTGGAAACGGAGATAAAAACAGAAGAATACAAAACAAAAGGAACATCAGAAATATTTATTTCAATCGAAGACTCTATACAAGATAAAATAATAGGTTTTACAAGATTAAGTTTTCCAAATAAATCTAAAAGGCCAGAAATAGATGAAAAAACTGCAGGGATAAGAGAGCTACATGTATATGGGCCATCTAAAACCATAAATAGAGATAAATACTCTGAAAAAGAAATAGGAGTGCAACACGAAGGACATGGAGAAAGATTACTCAAAGAAGCTGAAAAACTAGCTGTAGAAAAAGGAAAAGAGAAAATGTTGGTAATCTCAGGAATAGGTGCCAGAGAATACTACAGAAAAAAAGGTTATAAGCTCGAAACTCCTTATATGAAAAAAAGATTATAAAATAGAAAAGAGGTCTAAAAAATGAAATACTCGGAAAAAATACGAAAAAAACTCAAGGAAAAAAATATTTCCGTGCTGGATAAAGTAAAAATAAAAAAAGAAAATAAAACTTACAGAGGAATTCTAATGCCTAATACAGAAATGAGTAGCCCTAAATGTATCACAATAAAACTTAAAAACGGTTACAACATAGGGTTAGAAGATTTAGGTGATTTAAAAATTCAAAAATTGAAAAAAGAAGAAAAGAAAGAAAATAAACTGAAAATAAAACAAGATAAATCTAAACCAAAGATATCTGTAATATCAACAGGAGGGACAATTTCCAGTAAAATTGAATATGAAACAGGAGCAGTGGAACCTGCTTTGAAAGCTGAAGAGATAATTGCCCATACTCCTGAAATTACGGATTACGCTTACATAAGAAACTACGAACAAATATCTCAATTAACAAGTGAAGATATAAGTCCAAGTACATGGCTAGAACTTGCAAAAACAGTAAAAAAAGAACTTAACAATGGATCAAGAGGAGTAGTAATAACACATGGAACAGACACAATGCACTACACAGCAGCAGCTCTTTCTTTCATGTTAACAGATTTAACAAAACCTGTCGTACTAACAGGTGCACAAAGATCAATAGACAGAGGATCCACGGATGCACCGATGAACCTATTATGTGCATCCATAGTAGCAGCTGAGAGCGATATAGGAGAAGTAGGAATAGTCATGCATGGTACAATGAATGATGATTACTGTTACTTCATAAGAGGGACAAAGGCTAAAAAAATGCACACAAGCAGAAGAGACACATTCAGACCAATAAATGACAAACCAATAGCAAAGATAAAGCCAAATGGACAAATAAAAAAGATTCAAAACCATTCAAAATTCCAAGACAAAAAAACAGATACAGAAATAGGCTTTGAAGAAAAAGTAGCAATATTAAAAGCCTATCCAGGTTCAGAACCAGATGCTTTAAGTTATTACGAAGATAAAGGCTATAAAGGATACATCATAGAAGGAACAGGATTAGGTCATGTTCCGACTCAAGCAAAAAAGACATGGATACCAAAAATAAAAGAAATAACAGATAAAGGGAAGCCTGTAGTAGGTACCAGTCAATGCACATATGGAAGAGTAAATCCAAATGTCTATAAAAACCTTAGGAAGTTCTATCATGAGGCTGGAGCAATCCCAGCGGGAGATATGACTGTGGAAACAGCTTATGTTAAACTAGGATGGCTTTTAGCGACTGAGAAAAATGAAAAAAAGATAATGGAAAAAATGAAAGAAAACCTAAAGGGAGAGATAACTGAAAGATCTCTACCGGAGACCTATCTATACTAAAAAGAGGTTAAAACATGAAAATCATAGGATTAACAGGAACTCATAGATCGGGTAAAGACACAGTAGCTAAATATCTGAAAGAAAAACACGGGTATAAAACTTTAACTTTCTCAGATTTTCTGAAAAAGAGATTAAGGAAAAAAGACATGAAAATCACTAAAATGAATCTATCAAAAGAAGGAGACAAACTAAGAGAAGATAAAGGAAGAGGAGCATTAGCTGAAGAGATATACAAAGAGATAAAAAGAAATAACTGGGAAAAAATAGCTTTAAGTGGGTTCATGTCTCCAGAAGAAGTGAAATATATAGAGGAAAAAGCTGAAAAATTTAGCTTAATCAATGTAACTGCTAAACCAAGTGAAAGATTCAAAAGAAGAAGCGAATCGGAACCCGATGATCTTGAAGAATTCTTGGAAAGGGACAAAAGAGATGAAAAAAAAGGAGTGAAAGAAGTAATGGAGGAAGCTGATTACGAAATAAAGAATAATTCTACCAAACAAAAACTATATGAAAAGACCAATCAGTTGATAAATAAAATAAATAATGATTAAAAATGACTGAAAAAATAGATTACGAAGAAATAGAACTAAAAGCAGGATTAGAGTTCCATCAAAGACTTGATACAAAGAAACTATTCTGTCAATGCAGTTCAAAAATGGAAGAAAAACCTGAAAATCCTAAGAAAAAAATAAAAAGATATATAAGACCATCAAAGAGTGAATTAGGTAAGATGGATCCTGCAGCAGCAAAAGAAGCGATAAAAAGAAAAGAATTCACATACAATATATATGAAGAATCAACTTGTTTAGTTGAAACAGATTCAGAACCTCCTCATCCAGTTGATAAGGAAGCATTCGATCTTTCATTAGTAATAGCCAAAATGCTAAACTGCGATATATTTGACGAGATAAATTTCATGAGAAAAACAGTTGTAGATGGATCTAACACAACAGGGTTCCAGAGAACAGCGATGATAGGGGACAATGGACATATAGAAAAACCCTTAAGGATAGATATAGATGGAGTTTTTCTAGAAGAAGAATCAGCTGGAATAATAGAAGAAACAAAAGGAACTAAGAAATACAGGCTAGATAGGCTTGGAATTCCATTAATAGAGATAGCTACAGGAATAATAAGAGGAACACCTGAAGAAATTAAAGAAATTGCTCTAAGAATAGGTACAATGCTAAGAACCACGGGAAAAGTGAAAAGAGGTTTAGGAACAATAAGACAAGATCTCAATCTCTCCATAAAACAGGGAAACAGAGTTGAAATAAAAGGAATACAAGAAATAGATGAATTAGAAGAAATAATAAATAATGAAATAAAAAGACAGATGGAATTAATAGAGCTTAAAAAAGAACTTGAAGATAGGGAAATAACTAAGATAAATCCTAAAATAAAGGATTTTTCATCTTACTTCAGAGAAAAGTCCCCTGGTTTCATGAAAAAAGCAATCAATAAAGGGGGGGGAATATACGGATACATACTGCCTGATTTTAAAGGAATACTTGGAAAAGAACTTCTACCTGACCATAGATTTGGAACAGAATTGGCTCAAATAGCAAAAACACTTGGAACTCCCGGAATAATACATACTGATGAGGATCTTGAAAAATATGGAATAAATCAAAATATTGAGAAAATCAGAAAAGAAGAAGATATTTCTGAAAAAGACTCAATTTTACTAATAGCGTCCGAAGATTATGAGAAGGCTTCAAAGATACTGATGGAGATTAAGAAAAGAATAAATCAAGCTACTGAGGGAGTACCATCTGAAACCAGAAAATTTCTCGAAAATACATATACTCAGTACCTCAGACCGCTTGGCGGAGAAAAAAGAATGTATCCGGAAACAGACATACCTACAATAAAAATAGATGAGGATAAGAAAAAGAAGATCGAAGACAATGTACCTCCAAAACCGGAAGAAATAGTAAAAGAACTAAAAGGAAGAGGAATAAGCGGTGAATTAGCAAAACAATCTCTAAAATCTCCACATGTCAATACAATAAGAAAAATAATCAAAGAAACAAAAGTAGATCCAACAACAATCGCTTCAACATTTACAAATACTTTGAAAGAACTAAAAGACACTGAAATAGATAAATTAAAACAAAAAGATTACGAAGAAATATTCAAAGCTCTAGAAGAAGATAAATTTTCAAAAGACGCATTAAAACAAGTTATAAAAGCAAAATCAAAAAATCCTGAAAAAGAAATAAATAAATTAATAGAAGAAAAAAGCCTAGGGAAAATATCCAGCGAAGAGATAGAGAAAAAAGTAGATGAAAAAATTGAAGAAAAGAAAGAATTAGTAAAAGAGAATCCACACCGAGCATTTAAAGTAATAATGGGTAAAGTGATGAGCGAGTATCAGGGTAAAGTTAACGGAGAAACAGTTTCAAAGATACTGAAAGAAAAAATAGATAATTAAATTAAAACAGGTTCTCTTTTAAAATTTCTTAAGGTTCAAATCTAATTTGAGGCTTAACTTTATAAATAATGTAAACAATAACAATTACGAATGAAGGTGAATAATATGACTCAGGTACAGGTTAGAATGCCCGAAAAGGAAGTGGACGAAATAGACAAGATGGTAGAGCAGGGAAAATTTAAGAGCAGAAGCGATGCTATAAGGACTATTGTGAAAATATATGAACATAACAGGAAGGTTAGAAATTTTTATAATATGTTGAAAAAGAGAAGCAAAGAATCGGAAGAGAAACCAGAGATGATGGTCCCCGTTGAGGAAATATAGATGTCTTACAAAGTATTTCTACATCCAAACGCTAAGGAAAAAATAGAGAAAATAGGGAAGAAAGATAGAGAAATTGGTAGAAGAATAAAAAAGAAAATAAAGAGTCTTTCAGATTTTCCTGAGAAAAAAGGAAAAACCTTAAAGCATTCAGATCACTTCAGTGTAAGGATAGGAAAATATCGAGTTATATATGAGATAAAACAAGAGGAAAATCGAGTAAATGTGCTTTGGGCAGGACATAGAGAAAAAGTCTACGAAGATTTCCAAAAATTTTTCTTTTAGCCTCTTTATTTAAGAAATAGATCAATTTACTCCCTTATTTTTTCCTCCATTCTACATGCTTTACATATTTCAGTGCTACTTGGTTCTCCACACTTTTTACATTGTTTAATTTCTCCTGATTCTTTCCTATAATGTTTTTTCAGCGGCCCAAGCATTTTATCATAACTGGATAAAATAGAAAATCTGGTTCCAGGGTGATTTTCCTCCATTTTACTTAAGTAATTTCTTGAAATTTCTCTATAACTTGAATTAGCATAAGGACACTCTTCAGATTCAAATTCAATTCCATTGGCTAACGCGTAAACTGTGTTCTCTTTTTCAGAGCATTTTCTAATTGGTTTTATTCTTGGTACGAATTTTTCATGGTTTTTGAGACCTGTTACTGGTCCCATTCTAGCTAGTCTCTTAGGTTCTCCTCGAAGAATATTCATTAATATAGTTTGTGCTTCGTCATCTAGATTGTGTCCCGTTGCTATTTTGTCACATTTTAATTCTCTTGCTGCTTTATTGAGTAATTTTCTTCTGAATACTCCGCAGTAACTACATGAATCCTCTTCTTTTTCAAAATCAGTTATATCGTCCATCGTTGCTCCGTACTCTTCTTTTTGAGAATAAATTTCTAGTTCCATATCTCTTTCTTCTGCAAATTTCTGTACTTTTTCTATTGATTTCTCTCTATAATTTGAGATTCCTTCATCCACAGTTATGAGCACTAGGTTTTCATATAATTTATTGAGTACGTGAGCCATTGCTAATGAGTCCTTTCCTCCAGAAACAGCTAATCCTATTCTCTCGTTGTTTTTTATCATTTCATGTTTTCTAATTGTCTTTCGAATTCTTTTTTCATAGAGTTGGGTAAAACAATTGCCACAGTATTTTTCTCCCATGTATTTGAGATTTATCACTGCTTTATTAGCACTGCATTTGCTGCATTCAACCATTTTAATCTCTATTATATTTTTAATTATCTACAGGTATTTTTTCAAAGCTTTTTTCGTTTTTGAAATATTTTCCGTAGTTAAAGCTATTTTTAAGTTCTTTTGTTCTTCTCCCAGTACATAAATCGAATTTATATTTATTTTTTTGTGCGCTAATTCTCTTGTCACTTTGCCTAACTCTCCTGGTCGATTCATTAAATTTATTATCATCATATCGGTTACTTCTGGATTGTAACCTATCTTTTTCAGTGTTTCCTCCGCTGTTTTTGGGTTATCAGTAACAAAGTGTAATATTCCCTTATCGTTTAGGGATTTACCAAACAAGCTCTCCATGTTTATTCCTACTTCCCCTAATTTCGTACTTATCTTAGCTATTTCTCCAGGGTTATTTTCAAGTTCTAATTTAATTTGTTTCATTTTTCCACCTCATTTTTTCATCTGTTTTCTTTTAATATTTTTGAATCTTTCCATAGTACTTCCAAGAAATTCTTTACGTGTAATGCCATTTGAGAGTTATCCAACCAAGCACCTACTGCTGGCAGTTGAGGAGCTAATAATACTTCATCTCCATCTGAAACTATGTCTATTCCATGTATTCTATCTCTTGTTCTTACTAATGCTATTTTTTTTATTTTTTCAATATCTTCTCCTTCTTCTATTGATATTTTTATCTTTACTCCTCTTTCTTTTGCTTTTTCAAGTTCTTCGTAGATCTCTTCATTTAAGATATCTGCATCAGGGGTATTCATTAAAATGCTTTTTTTGGACCTGTTTATTATCTCCTTCATTTTTCTTATAACTGAATCATAACCTTTTATTCCCCATACGAGTGCTGGAACAGTTTCCATATTTTCTTCTCCTTTCAATTTTTCAAGTTTTTCCATCGCATTTTCTCTTGCTTCTTCTAATTCTTTTCTTTTCTCTTTTTCAACTTCTCTAAGAACTTCTTTTGGTCCCAGAGCTTTGAAAAGTTGTGGTCTTCCTCCTTGTGTTTCTACGAATCCTTTTCTATTTAATCTTTCAAGTACTGAGTATAGATTAGATCTTGGAACATCACATATTTGTGATAGTTCCGTAACTGTTGATGTAGTTCCCGCTGAAACTAATGCTGTGTATGCTTTTGACTCATATTCTGATAATCCAAATGTTTGTAGGTCTTTAACTAAATTTGAATCCATTTTATGTCTCCTTGTTTTTTTCTAAAATTTCATTGAGTGAATATTGTTGTGGTATTTACAACAATATGTTTTTAAAGCTCTTCATATAAAACATTTAGTAGAAGAAAAATCAGGTTAACTTTATTCTGATTCAATTAGTGGTTAAATGACGGAAATAATAAGAGGAAAGCTATACCCAAAGGACCGTTTAGTAGAAACAGATGCGGGAGTAGTTTCAGTTAGTAAGAATGTGGATATAAGCGACTCTGAAGTAAAGAAGGAGGTTAGTAGCCTCACAAATCTACCTGAAGAAAAAGCATTCAGGATTACTGTTTCATTGTGTCCTGAATGTGTTGAAGAGGAAAAATTTAGCGACATGAGGATTCCCGCAGTCCTTTATGTCGAAGATAACCATGTGAAAATGAAAAAAGAATGTGAAGAGCATGGTGAAATACAATCTATTTATTGGGAAGATGCTGAGAAATATTTTCAGGCTGCAAAAGAAGCTGACTGGAAGGGAAAGA
>Ga0207421_10001052_pt1 | contig 35968 bp, 37 predicted proteins | sample SodLakKL_010_SED_4_FD_187542 | JGI IMG/M metagenome (GOLD analysis project Ga0207421, IMG submission 187542) | Alkaline sediment microbial communities from Lake Tanatar, Kulunda Steppe, Russia - 8KL_010_SED (SPAdes) (version 2) | ecosystem: Environmental > Aquatic > Non-marine Saline and...
CTCTATCGCCTATCACATGAAGGCGGCCCGCTTTCCGGCTTACAAAGACCTCTCTGGCTTCGACTTCGCCGCCAGCGAGATCCGTGAAGCCTTGGTCCGCCAACTCCATCGTTGTGAGTTCATGGACGCGACCGAGAATGTGGTGCTGATCGGAGGCCCGGGAACAGGAAAGTCGCATGTTGCAACCGCCCTCGGCATTCAGGCCATCGAGCATCACCGAAAGCGTGTCCGCTTCTTCTCGACGGTCGAGCTGGTCAACGCGCTGGAGCAGGAAAAGGCGCAGGGCAAGGCTGGGAAGATCGCCGAGGCGCTGGTCAAGACCGACTTGGTGATCTTGGACGAGCTGGGATATCTGCCGTTCAGCGCCTCTGGCGGTGCGTTGCTCTTCCATCTTCTGAGCAAGCTGTATGAACGCACCAGCGTAATCATCACCACCAACCTGAGCTTCAGCGAATGGGCCAGCGTCTTTGGCGATGCCAAAATGACCACAGCACTGCTCGATCGTCTTACCCATCGCTGCCACATCCTCGAGACCGGCAATGACAGCTACCGCTTCAAAGCCAGCTCCGAAACAGCGAAGAAAAAGCGGAAGGAGGCAACAGCATTGACGCCAGCATAATACGCAGAACATAACAACCGGGTGGGTCAGTTCTCGGTGACAATGCCGGGTCAGTTCTCAGTGACAATCAACAAGCTCGGTATTCTGTGTCTGGACGGGCCGGAAACTCACAGAAAGACGACTCGACATCGACCATTGCCTGCCTTGGGCGGCATGGCCCTGCGAGGACCTCTGGAACCTCCTGCCATCCGATCCGACCGTCAACCGCCATGGCAAGCGCGACCGGTTGCCTGCCGCCGATGTGCTGGACAACAGCATGGATCGAATCCTCGATTGGTGGGAACGAGCATGGCTGTGCCAGCGTAACATCGCCGAGAGATTTCAGGCCGAAGCGCGTGCTTCGCTACCGATCAGTGGGGACACCGCAGACGGCCCTGCGCCGATTTTCGCAGGTCTTCAGGCTCGTCGATTTGCGTTGCGGGCTGACCAGCAAGTGCCGGAATGGAGGCCGTAACGATCCCTTTCTACCGTTCGCTACACCTGTGCAGAAATTCTTCGCGCTCGCGGCATCACCGACGTAGAGGGCGGGAAGCGGACTTGTGGCGGCGCAGCATTGCGCCTGCAGCGAACGGCGGTAGCTGCCGTTCATGCGAGCCGATGCAAAGCCCGCACCATCTCGGTCGTATTGGCTCGCGAACCCAGTCGAGGTGGAGACGGAACTGTAGGGTGAGTAGTTTCGGGTGCGTTCCAGCGCGCAATCCTACTCAATTTGCGTTGACTTGCCACATCCCAGTACCTTCACTGAGGGAGAGTTGTATCACACTATCGCGTTCCCAACTTTAGCGCAGTCGTGAATCGTCCACGGGCTGCGAAAGTGGATTGCCGTGCTCAAACCGTGATCACCGCGAAGGATCACCAAGGCCAGAAGAGACGCGTCAAGGAAAACGTGTGGCTCTTTTCGTCATCCTCCCCGAAAACATAACTGAGCTCTTTCTCCGTGAGTGACAGCCGGGACACTACAAGGCCTATGTCGATGTCGTCACGGTTGGACTTCCGCAAAACCTTGAGCATCCTCTTGTTGAGGTCCCAGCTTTCGCCAATTGACGGAAGGCGCCTGTCGAGCAATGCGCGAGCGTCAGGCGATAGCATATCGTGGACAGCCATATATCTAAGCCGCGGTAGCGTTTTGACTAGGATCGGGACACTCTGCGCGACCCCGTCTCTCAGGCACAACACTAAAAGATAAGCATCAACAGTTGATCGGCTCCAGGACAGATCGTCATCGGCCGTATCGCCCAGACCCTCGTCCCATACCGCCGCCGACGGAGAGCCATGTATCGGGAAGTTGAGCAGCGACAAGCCGTGCGCCGCACGATCAGAGCCGCCTGCGAGCGTAGCGATACCATGCGGCAGGATGTCGCCGACCAACCGCTTGAACGTTTCTTCCCAACCCTCAGCGAGATCGCCGCTGATCGACAGATCGATCGCTTGGCCGAAAGCAAGTTCTGCGTGCTCTACGACCGTGGCGCTTGTTTCCTGGTTCGGCGGCAACGATAGAATCCGGCGCATCAGGTTCGAAATCGCTTTCGAGGATGAAGCAACGCTAATCAGATCGATGGCTTCGCGCGGCGCAAGACGCTCGACATCGAATGTTTCAAGCAGATCGGGGCGACGTTTCAGAACCTTCAGCATGATCGGCTGGCACAGATTCGCGGTTTCGACCACGTCGACGTCGAGCGTGGCCACCAGCGCATCCGTGGCGATCTCGACCTCTCGAGAGAAGGGCTCTTCTATCCCGCTTAAGCCTTGGGCCATCGCAATCAGATCGTCCTTCTCGAAGCTGGCGATGACGCGGCTCAGTTGGTCAGCTTCAACGACGCCATCGTCAACCGCTTGCCACTTCGCCAGAAGCCTGAGCATGTCCGACGATCGCGCCCTTGGTATGATCGCGAGAGCAGGCGGCGAGACTCCGAGGATATCTCGCTTGAGGGTCAACGCGTCAGAGGCCTTAGGAAACCGAGCCAGAACCTTTTCGGCAACAACTAGAGCCAGACCGGTAGACGCCTTAGACGCGGCCTCATGGATTTCGACGAGATGCGGAAAGGACCGTCGTGGCGCGGCGACGTCTTTGCCGTATCGCCATAAGAAGCGCCGTAGCGACGTGATGGTCTGCGAGGTAGCGTCCTCGACCGCCGCCTCGACCCACGCCTTTTCTGGCCCTTCCACTCCGACACCTTTGCGTGCGCTCTGCGACACCTTGATCGTTAGGCCTTTGTCAAGCACGGTTGCCGAAGACTGGACGGTTCGAAACGAAAACTCCGAGCGCAAGCGAGGCCATTGCTGCGACCAGACATCAAACATTGCTCGCTCGAAAACCTCATCCGGCGTGTCTTTGAGCAATACTGGCTCATTGCGGTAGTAGGATGAAATGATATCCGCGACATAGTCGCGGGAAGACGTAGGTGACTTAGCCAAGCGCCTAACCTTAAGCGTCAAATTGTAATTTTCTACATCAACGCGTCCTTCGGGGCGGCGGAAAAGATCTGCTAGGACACCTAGATTGACCTGCTTGGTCAGGAACGAGCGCGACAGCAAGAGCACATGGCTCCAGACACAGCCCGGTCGCGCCATTTCCGGTGCAGGCCATGTCTTAATCAATGCATAGGAGCGGGTGACGGGCAGCTGGAACCCGCTGATATAACTTGTAGTCCCCGACAGACTTGCCCCAGGGGATAGGTCCGATCGCATTGAAAGCTCGTATACGTCTTTGGATGGCAGGTTGATTGATGAAGCCAGCTGCCGATGGCCCTCCGAATAACCGAAAAGCGCCTGATCAACTTCAAGCTCGTCCGGCACAGACATCAGTTTTCCACGCCGCTCAACCAGGCGATCGGATGAGTGAGGTCATGGTCTCCTGCGCCATGGCCGACCACCTTGATGCGTCTGCTCGCCTCGAGCTGCTTAAGCATCTCGGCCCGATCGCTCTGTTCTGTGTGGTTCTCCTTCGACGGAACATGGCCACCCTGTGCTGATACTCCGTAGATTCTGGTTTGGAATTCATCTGAATGCGTCGCCAGATACTGAAAAAGTAGCGGCATGTGATCTTCTAGCCAAGCCTCCGGTGTCGACGCTCCGTGCGCTCGGTCCCAAGCCGATATAATCACGGCAATGCGCGCGGGGCGCATTGCTAGAGGATCATCAGCAAAGGAGTCGAGCAGATCGACCAGCTGAACCTGTTGCGGTGTCATCTCGACCTTGAACGGGACTGCCTCGCCTGAACCTGCGGACGAAGCGTCACTTCCGGCCTCGACCGGATCATCGGCTGGTTCGGGCGGCGCTTCGTCGGGATAAGCAAGGAACATGTCGACAATACTGTCGTCGTCAATCGGTCTGAGCGCGCTGACAAACAGCAGGAGGCCAGATGCCTCGCGAATCAGTGGATCAACGCGTCCGTCAACCTCGCGGGTCGCGAAGATACGTTCGACCGTCTCACCTGCGATATCGACGAAGGACAGCCTCACATCCGTTTCCGAAACAAGACTTCGGAGGTTGATTGTGATCGGCAGCCATTCCTGCGACCGCGTTCGGTCGACGGCCCATCCCTCGGCCCAAACTGCTGAAATCTTCTCGAGATACTGGAAGTCACCGTTGTGCCTGCCTTTTACAAGCGCGGTGTCGCTGATCTCACGGGAATCCACGAGGTGCCAAAGGGCGGCCGCGAATGTCGTTTTGCCCGACGCCTGAAATCCCAAGACCATGATCTCTCGATCCGACATCGATTACACCTCGCTCCAGTATTCGAATACCCGATCCAACTGGCGGACCGGTTCCCGTGCGGCAATCAGGCCTGGATACTCTCTCGCTCGCGGTGCAAGCCAGCTTTTCAGCATCTTGTCTAAGCCGACCACGCCGACGCCGTAGTTCGCTCTTGGTAGAGCGCACACCCGCCGCGCGGTCAACGACACGTCAGAAAACTCCGCCAGCGTCGCGGCCTCAAAGTCGGCTAGTTCTTTAGTCAGATCGCGCCCTTCGATCTGTGGCGTCAGCTTATCCAGCTTGGTGGTTACCATCTCAAGGACTGTGCTGGACGACAGTGCGCCGTTGTCGAGAAATGCGTGGATCTGTTGCTTGAAAGCGCGCTTGTAGCTGTGCCGCTGTTCGACATCCGCAATCCGGGCACTATCCAGCAGAAAGCAAACGCGGTCAGCAAGCTTGAGCTCGATCAGGTCGCCTATGAGTGACGTGTCGGAGCGAGCGTCTGCATATGTTTCGCCGGATCGATCTGCGATCAACAGATTGTGGTCGCCACTTGCGTCATTGCGCAAGCATAGGTGAAAGAACCCAAGCCCATCCTGACGGCTGGTGCGCAAGGTCACCGGCGAATTTCGCTTCGACAGAAGAAGTGCATCATGATGCCGTTGAGCAAAAGCTGTCAAAGTGCGGCTTGAACGGAACCTGAATCCGGCGAGCGGACCCTTGCGGAACGAGGCGTATAGCGCCGAGATTAAGGTCGTCTTCCCGGCCCGAAAGTCCCCTACTAGGGCGACAGTCTTGGTTGGAACCATCTTCTGCAAAGGCCAGAGCTGCTCGGGTCTTAGCAGATCACTCGAGCGCAAACGCGTCAGTGCCGCCGCCTCAACGCGATCGTCGGGCACCTCGTCGTCGCCAAAGTCGAGATCAGCTTCCGCCTCTCCATACTCCTCGCAACTGTCCAGCAGCTCGTGGTTGAGCGCGCACTTACCGGTCGTAGCGACCTCACATTCGGGATTACGGCAAGCCGACGCGATTTCAGGCATCAGAGCCACCCGCCCTTGATGAATAACCTTTCAAAATAGGCCTGGGAGGCGATTTCGAAGCGCGTCAACTCAGCGTCCGACGAAAGCGCCGTGCGCTTTTGGAAGGTTCTTGCGAAAGAATCAGCCGTCGTTTCGTCATCGAGCAGGGCGAGCCCGTGATTGAGGGAAGCGATCACGTCTTTATCTCGAGCGTTAACCAGCAGCTTGGTGCGGTCATCTGGCTCCACGGCTTTCAAGGTGGCTTCAATGGTTTGCTTTTCGTCCGCGCTGGTGCCGAGGGCCTTTCTGATGATACCGAGAGCACCGTGCGGACCAGGAAGATTATTGACCATCTGCGCTACGTCGCTTCCGATCACGAACGGCAACGACGTGGCTTCGATAGAATCCAGCGGACGTTTCAAGATGTAGCTCCAGCCACCCAGGTGCCACCAGAGCAAATCAATTTCTTCGGCAAGCCGAACATTCTCGGTCGTCAATTGATTGAGCGTCGCGTTGAACTTTGCGATAGCCCGCTCTTCGGCTGCTTTGGCTTCGGCGATGACCGCGTCTAGCGCGGTCTTGACGGTTGTGGCGTCAATATTTGTTGCGACACCGGCCATGGCTTTTGATGTGTCGCGCCACTGGCTTTTCGAGATCCGAGTGTTGAACTTCAAACCCCGGTTCCGTGCCGAATCCAAGAAGATGTCTCTAGCAGCAAGCTCGAGCTTGCCGGGGCCCGGCGCGCGGCGCTGACCAGCAAACGTTGCCGTCAAGAGCAACGTTGCGACGCGGTCGAAATTTCCCGCTTGGAGGATGCTGTCAAGGACTATCGCACTCATAATCCTGGCGTCCTCGCGATCCCGGCTCAGAGAGAACCCCGCTTCCTTTTCACGGATGGTCGCCTGCAGCCACTCTCCCGTCTGATCGCTGACCGCGAGCGGGATCCCGAAGGCGATACGCGTGAGCCCGACGATTTTGTCGACGGTCTTTCTTGCCTCAGTCGATAGCTTTGCCAAGGCGGCGACCCGCGCTTCCACCAACGACCGCTCGGCCCCAGGATGAAATTCTCTAAAGGCATCTGCGAAATCAAACGCATCATCGTCGGCCATGATAATCTATTCCTTTTTTGCGATGAGCTTGCTGACTTCGTCGTTCAGGGCGTTCAGGAGCCCTTTTTTCTTCGCCCGGTTGACGGCGGCGAGCACGAACTGCCACCGTTTCAGCCCTTGGTCTCCGTCTTGGTCTAGTCCAAGCTCACCGATGATCCAACGTTGATCGTGCTCCGACAGCTCGAGCAGTTTTCGAACGACTGTTGTCGATTGCAACGGTTCGTCTGGTCTTACGGCTGAGGTCGAGTCGTCGTCATTCATGGCGGGCGTTCTTTCATCGGCGATCGTCCCCGCTGTTGCGACAGGTGCCTCGACAAGCTTAATCCATTGAGACAGCCGATGCGGAACTGACCACTTTTCGTTGCCGTCCTGATCTGGAACCCCAATGAACCGATGTTCTTCCCACTTGCGAACCCAGATGTTGACATTGAGCCACCGCTCCTCACCCGGCTTTGTCTCGACCGAGACATCGATCCAATTGTACCCCGGGTCCCATTGTGGGTCGTCTCGTTCAGGCTGAATCGCTCCAGCCCTAATCGTCGTGAACCGTCGGTTTTCTTCGATCCGCCTGGTGTGTTCGTGTCCGAACAGCTGGATATGAGTGACTGCCTCAAGCCGTCCCTGGAAGGAGCCTCCGTTACGCAACCAATTATATGGATGATGGCACATAACCGCGTGGATTACACCATTTTCGCGCTGGATCTGTGCGCCCATCGGGTCGACGAACATCTTATTGACGTCATCGAACTGGTCGGAGACTAGCACCGAGCTGAAGCCCCAGAATTTTAAAGTCGACCCGTCGTTCAGCGTCCAGGATCGTCTGACATACGGCTTGATCTCCGGATGATTGTCGTCATATGGCCCGATCGCGCATTCGAATTGCGCCGCAAAGGCATTATAATTTTCCAGCGGTGCAAAGATCAACTGTGATGACGTGGGCTCGCTTAGATACTCGCGAAGCCTGTTTTCGGCGGCGTATCCATCGAGTTGCCGAAGGGTTGCGCGGGCATCTTTGTGCATCGGCAAGGCAGCCTTGCTGCGATCGACATCGTGATTGCCCGGAATGACAAAAATGTCATCCATAGAACATCCCGCCGCGGGGCAGAGCACATCTCGCAACCAGTCCGTGGCGAACCGGTATTCATCCTCCGCCCCAGCAAAGGCGATGTCGCCGGAAATTAGAATTGCGTCAGCCGTACGACCGATTTTGGCCCGCATTCTCGTGACATCGTCGACGATGTCATTGCGAAGTGCGCCGTTCGGATCGTCGTCTCTGCTGACTTCCTTGGATCTAAAATGAATATCAGACAAATGTAGAAAAAGCATCTTGTCTCGCAATATAACTGTGCATCCCGCCGAGGATCACGCTGCACCCTTGATACCTCGTTCCCTCGTATATCCTAGACTTGGCGACTTTTGAATGGCTAAATCTTCGAGCTGCTAGCCAAACACGATCAGGGAAACCTCCCCCGCTGTGTTGCCGAGGCCGTCCTGCCGCGAACGACCGGTCTGGTGAATGCTGCATCACAGCGTAGCCCCATCACCAAGGCCGGCAAAGGGCCGACCACGTTGATCCTGTCGTCACCCTCGCAAGGGACCGCGAGCCGATTGTGTCGCTGCGGCATTGCACTTGGAGAAACCAGCTGAAGCATAGGCGGCGTGTCAAACGCAAACCTTACTCACTCGATATGGTCGTCTGGAAAATGAACAAATCACGCTCGGGTCAAGTCGGGCGGTTCAGTCTCCCTCTTACCGCATGAAACACAGGACCGCGCTGATTTCCTGGGTTCTCTTGCCGAGCCGTGCATGGTGTCTGTCTGGCAGTGGCCTGGGTACTTACCCTTCTTGCGCAGCTGGCATTGTGACCCTCGCATTCAGCCCACCCGCAGACCGGTTCGACAGGGTGACGTCACCGCCATGGGCACGAAAAATCGCTCGGGCTATTGGCAGACCGAGACCAATTCCGCCAGTTTCCCGCGAACGAGAGCTCTCAAGTCGCGTAAAGGGATTGAACACTGTTTCCAGCTCTTTCTCAGGTATGCCCGGCCCCTGATCTGCGATCGAGACTTGGGCGATCCCATCCATCTGCTGCACGACAACATGCACGTTGCCGCCATAGCGTTGCGCATTCTCCATCAGATTGCGCAGGGCGCGGCGCATGGCTGTACGGCGCAACGCAACCAGCACGGGGCCTGAGTTTTCGACCGTAATCGGTGGCGCAGCCTCGGACAATTCCGCTGCGAGCTCAGTCACGAGTGCGCCAAGGTCCATCCTTTCCATCGGCTGGTCGGTCGATACACCCCGCGCATAGGCGAGAGTTGACTCGACCATCTCCTGCATTTCGTCGAGAGTGGCCACCATCCGTTCGCGCGTCTCGTCATCCTCCACCATCTCGGCACGGATGCGGAGCGCCGTGATGGGTGAGCGCAGATCGTGGCCAAGGGCTGCGAGCATGCGGGTGCGGTCGCCGACCATCTCTGTGAGCCGCGCATGCATCCGGCCCAGGGCATCCGCCAGCATACGCACCTCGCGCGGTCCGTGACGCGGCATCTCGGGTGCGGGGGCATCTATGCCGAAACTGTCTGCGGCCTGGGCCAATAACCGAAGCGGGCGTGTGATGCGTCTCAGCCCGACCCAGAGCGCTGCCATCAGCAACGCCAACGACACCAGCATCGCGCCCAGTACGGCCGGGGGTGCCTGAATGCCGGGTCTTTGGAATTGTGCGCTGACATTCAACCAGTTGCCATCCGCGAGGGGAACCGAAACCTGTAATTCAACCGGCGCGACTCCAGCCGCGCGCATCCGGTCATGCAGCCAGACCAAGGCTGCAGGTGGGTTTACAGGCTGACCGTCATGCGGTGAAATCGTGACCTCGGTTGCGCGCAAACCAACCTCGGAAATGCCGAGAGCCGCATCTGCTCGGTCTGCCGCGACCAATGGTGCAGTCTCAAAGCTGAAGCGGGCCATTCGGGAATTTACCGCAGCCAGGATATTGTCACGGCTTGCAATTGGGGCCGCGTCTATTGCGCTCGCAACGGCCGTCGCGCGCTCCAGCGTCTCAGCCCTTTGCGCCGCACGGATCGCAGCGCCACGCTCATCGGCAAAGAGCCAAAAACTGAGCGTCTGCGCCGCAATAAAGGCCGTCAGGATAAGAAGCGCCAGTTGACCGAGCAAGCTGCGAGGTGCCACGCGCATCAGGGCACCTCGCGCACATCAGTTGCCAGACTATAGCCTCCGGCCCGGATCGTCGCGATGATCAGGGGGTGTGTGGGGTCTTCCTCGATCTTGCGGCGTAGGCGGCTGACCTGATTGTCGATGGTGCGGTCAAACACATCCGCTGTCCGCCCGCTTGTGATGTCAAGCAACTGGTCACGCGATAGCACGAAACGCGGCCTCTCAAGAAACGCGGTCAGCAGTTTGAATTCCGCCGTGGTGAGCATGACCTCGCGGCCATCCTCATGCGTCAAGGCCCGCGTGTCCGTGTCGACCACCCATCCCGCAAAGGCGAGCTTGCGACCGCCAACTTTACCCGCCAGAGGCTCATGCCGCTCCGCTCGGCGCAGGATCGCTTTCACCCGCGCGAGCAACTCGCGCGGGTTGAAGGGTTTGGCAAGGTAATCGTCGGCCCCCACTTCCAGCCCGACGATCCGGTCCGTGTCTTCTGAAAGCGCGCTCAGCATCAGGACGGGCGGCCCGCCCGCTGCGGCCAGACGCCGGGCGGCAGAGAGCCCATCCTCGCCCGGCATCATGACATCAAGGATGATCAGATCAAAGCGTCCGACCTGCAGTGCTGCATCCATTTCGGTCGCATTCCCCGCCGCCTGCGCACGCAGACCGTTCTTTTCAAGATAACGCGTCACCGCATCGCGGATTTCGCGATGGTCATCGACAACAAGAATATGCGGCCTGTGGTCTGTCATGGCCTTTCATAGCCCGGTTTCGCTTTGCTGCGAAAGAAGATGTGTCGCGCAACGTCGCAAGGCGCGCATTTGCGACAAAGTGATACAAAACTCCCTGCCAACTGGCACAGGCCTGCGACACAGACCCGCCATATTGCCGGTATCGCAACGAAAAACCCCAGAGAGGTATCAACATGAAACGTAAGACGATCCTTGGCCTTGGCACAGTTGCAACTGCCGCCGTGATCGGCATCCTCGCCATTCCTGCCATCGCATCTGGCCCTGAAAGTTGGGCTGCGCAACAGATGATGCGGATGATGCATGGCGCGCAAAGCGGCATCATGCAGCATGGCGGGCACGCGCCTATGCGCATGGCCCGGATGGGCATGCACGACATGGCCGATCATCCATTCCACCAGTCGTTTGACGCAGATGGCGATGGCACGGTCACTCCAGCCGAGATGGAAGCCGGTCTTCAGGCGCTACTGGCCAAGCACGATGCAGACGGCGATGGCGCTTTGTCGCGGGATGAATTCGCAGCACTGTTTGCAGAGATGACAGATGGCGCGTCCGAGCGCGCCTTCCGGATGCTGGATGTCGATGGGAATGGCGAAATCAGTGCCGGGGAAATGCAGTTTCCCGCGCAGATGATGGCGCGGATGCACGCGGCACATGCGGATAGTGCGACAGAATAACGAAAAAAAAAGGGACCGGGTACCATGCGCATTTCCCGGCCCCATTGTGACCCGAGGGACAGATGATGAGACAGACAACCGGATATTCCGCCACCCAGATTGGCCTGCACTGGATCGTGGCCGTGCTGGTCGCAGGGCAATATATCTTCAAGGACAGCATTTCCCTGGCTTGGGATAATTACATGCAGGGACAGGAAGTCGTTTTCGCGCCCCTTATCCTTGCTCATGTCGCAGGCGGGTTGCTGATCCTTGGCCTCATTCTCTGGCGGCTGTTCCTGCGGCTGACCCGTGGCGTTCCGTCCGCGCCGGCAAATGAGCCTGCGCCCCTCAAGGCCCTCAGCCAGATCGCGCATTGGGGGTTTTATGGGGTTCTGGCCGCGATGTCGGTGACGGGCGCATTGATGTGGTTTGCGGATGTGACGTCCGCAGCAACGCTCCATAACCTGCTCAAGGTGGTGCTTCTGGCCATGATCGCGCTGCATGTGCTGGCCGTGATCTTCCATCGTATCATGCTGAAGAACAACCTGATGCAGCGGATGATCCGCCCCGCCAGCTGAAGGCCGCGAGTTTGAGGAAATGCGCATGACCCGACCCGATGCCGCCAACCTGCCCATCGACTTGCAACAACCTGCGTGTGGGCCAAGGCCCCGGCGCAGGTTTCGCAAGCGCCTCCTTCTGGTGCTGCTATTCCCGGCGGTCATGTTCGCCGGGGCCGTGATGGGGATGTATTTTCAGCCACCCGCCCTGCAGGGCTTCTATGCGGTGACAGGGCTTCAGCCGGGTGCAGGCAGCCGCACCCCTATCGCGCTGCCACCCGAGATCGAGATGCCCCGGCAGATAGCCGAGACGCTTCTGCCCTCGGATGTGGTGGGGCTGGCGCGGATCATGCCACGGGGCGATATTGCTGTCGTCGCTGCACCCTATGGCGCGAGTGATGCGCGTGTATCCGAGATCCTGATTTCGGTTGGCGACACGGTTGCGCGCGGGGAGACGCTGGCGCGGCTGGATAATGCACCGGCGCTGGAAGGGGCGGTGCTTCAGGCCGAAGCGAATCTGGCGGTTCGCCAGGCCATTCTGATGCAGACCCGTAGTGCAATCCTTGCCAGCCGCGCTGAGGCGCAGGCCAGTCTGGATCAGGCCCGTGCCAGCGCGCAGGAAGCGGCCTCAACCCTTGAGCGGACACAAGCCCTTGCGGAACGGGGCGTCACCACCACAGCGACGCTTGATACAGCACAATCCCGCGCCAGTGAGGCCGCGCAGGCTGTCTTGCGCGCCGAGGCCACGCTGGAGCGCTTCGTTGCGCTGGAAATTGACGAACAACCCGATGTCGTTGTCGCCGCCCGCAATGTGACCGCCACAGAGGCGGAACTTGCGCGCGCGCGGATGGATCTTGCCCGCGCTGAGGTGCGCGCGCCGATTTCCGGGACGATTCTGAACATTCATGCCACACCCGGCCAACGCCCGCCCAATGATGGCATCATGGAAATGGGCGATATTGGCCAGATGATGGCCGAAGTCGAGATCTGGCAGGACCGGATCGCGGCCATTTCACCCGGCCAACCTGTCGAAATTGTCGCCGATGCGCTTGGCAGATCGTTGCAGGGGCGCGTCGAAAGTGTTGGGCTCACCGTCGGGCGACAGGGGCTTATCTCGAATGATGCGGCGGCAAATTCGGATGCCCGAGTGATCCGGGTGTTGGTGATGCTCGATGCCGCATCCTCTGAACGCGCCGCGCGTTACACAAATCTTGAGGCCGTGGCCCGCATAGACACAGGTGCCCGCGCAAGGGCCGCGCAATGACCCGGCTGTTACAGGCACTTTTCGGGCGCATGCCCATCGGCTGGCTGCAATTGACGCACAAGCCTGGACGGTTTGCCGCGGCCCTCGCAGGGGTGGCCTTCGCGAATGTGCTGGTTTTTGTGCAGCTTGGTCTGATGAACGCGATGGCCACATCAACGCTGAAACCCTATGGCTTTTTCGACGCTGATATCATGATTTCCGCCTCGGATGCCGATGCATTCGGCGTGGGTGGCAAGGTCGCGCGGCAATGGATGCTGCAGGCGCTGGCCGATCCGGATGTGACAGAGGCCATGGGGCTGTTCGTTGGCATGCTGCGCTGGGAGCGAGAGGGCACCAGCATCGCCTTGACCACATTCGGGATCGACCCAGTGCGCCCGTCTTTCGTCTCAAGTGGGCTGACCGATCATCAGGACCTGTTGCAAGTGCAGGGCGCGGTCGTGATGGACCGGCTTGCACGAGGACTGCCGCGTGACGAGGCCGCTGCCATTCGCCCACAAACCCCGCTGCGGTTCGAGGTACAAGGGCGGACGCTGAGCGCCAAGGCAACATTTGCAGGGGGTGGCGGTTTCGGGGGCGACGGGTTCATGCTGACCTCGGACCAGACCTTCTTCGCGCTCTTCCCGACGCGATCCTCGGCTGCGCCCGATCATATCCTGCTGCGCCTGCGCCCCGGTGCCGATCCGGAGGCGACAGCGACACGTCTGCGCGCGCTGATCTCTGACAAATCCCTGCGCATCCGCCCCTACGCATCCGCCGCGCAGGAGGAGCTGCGCTATCAGCAAACCCAACGCCCGACGGGCGTGATTTTCGGTTTTGGTGTGGTGATCGGGGTGCTGGTGGGGCTGGTGATCGTCTATCAGATCCTGTCAGCCGATGTCGCCGACCACCTGCGCGAATACGCGACTTTCAAGGCCATGGGCTACGGCCCGCGCTTTTTTCTGGGCATCGTACTCGAGCAGGCGCTGGTACTGGGTATCTTCGGCTTTGTGCCCGGTGTGCTGGTTGGCACGGGCATTCTGACCGTTATGGGCGCGGTCACCACCCTGCCCCTGACGATGACCCTTGGCATGGCGATCACAGTTTTCATTGGCACAGTGGTCTTCGCCATCCTGTCCGGGGCATTGGCAACGCGGCGACTTGCGGCAGCCGATCCGGCCGATTTATTCTAAGGGGGGCAGATGCAAGACAGCTCAGTTATAGAGGTGTGCGGGCTCAATCACTGGTTCGGGACTGGCGACGCGCGCAAACAGGCGATGTTCGACATCAATCTGAGCCTGCCGCGCGGCAGTTTCACAGTGCTCATGGGGCCGTCGGGATCGGGCAAGACCACGTTGCTGACACTGGTGGGGTGCCTGCGCTCTGTGCAGGACGGGTCGATCCGGTTGCTGGGCCAGGAGTTGCACGGCGCAAGCGCGGAAACCCTGACGCGGCTGCGCAAGCGATTGGGGTTCATTTTTCAGGCCCATAACCTGCATGAGAGCCTGACAGCGCTGCAAAACGTCATCATGGGCATTGAGGTCAAAGGCGGGGTGTCAGAGGAAGTGGCGCACCAGGCCGCAGAGCATGCACTTGGCCTTCTGGGGCTGGGTGACCGGGTCGACTATCTGCCTGCAAGTCTGTCAGGTGGGCAAAAGCAGCGCGTCGCAATCTCGCGGGCGCTTGTGGGCAACCCGTCACTGATCCTTGCAGATGAGCCGACAGCCGCGCTGGACAAGGATAGCGCCGCTGATGTGGTTGATCTGCTCAAACGCATGGGCGCCGCGCAAGGCACCACCACCCTTCTGGTCACGCATGACAACCGCATCCTGGACCGGGCCGACCGCATTCTGACGCTCGAGGATGGGCGTGTTATCGCGTCGTCCTGAATGACGGACGAGCCTGCTGATACCGGTCGGGTGTGCAGCAGGGATGGTCAAACAGCGGCCTGTGCGATCACTACCAGAATGATGTAGCGACCGGCCTTGGCCATTGTCACGACCAGCAGGAACCGCCAGAGTGGTTCGCGCATGATCCCCGCAGCCAGTGTCAGCGGATCGCCGATCACGGGCACCCATGAGGCCCAGAGGCTCATCCAGCCCCAGCGACCATACCACGCTTGCGATTTGGCGATTTGCTCTGCCGTGAACGGAAACCGCTTATGGCCGGAATAGCGCATCATGAAGCGCCCCATCGCCCAGTTGACCAGCGATCCCAGCACGTTCCCGGCACTGGCCACGCTCACAAGCAACCAGACCGGATGCAAATCCGTCAGAACCATGGCCAGAAGCACGACTTCCGATTGACCGGGCAGCAAAGTGGCCGCGACAAAGGCCGCGAGAAACAAACCACTCAGCGCAATCATCTGCAGGCAATCCTTTTTCAGCTCGGACGGTCGCCCCGGAATGGAAACTCTGGAAGCGCGAACCCCGGAAGGTTGCGCTATCGCACGTGGCCTGCTCCGTCCAGACAGTTATGCGCCGTCCCGGATCTTGTGCCATTCGCGTGGCTTCCCTCATCGCAGTTTATTGAGCAGTCGAAAGGGTTTGAGGGCTCGGATATCGGTGCTGCACGGGTTACTGAGTGCAAACGGGTTATTCGATGGAGATCGTCATGACATGGCAGCGCGCAACTGGCGCAGGACTGGCAGCAATCTTCGGCGCGTTGGCGTTCATGTCAGCCGGGGCAGCTCATTCGGATGAGTTGGATTTGGGCAGCGCGCTCTATGATCAGTATTGTGCCGCGTGCCATGGTGCAGATCTGGAAGGCGCCCCTGATTGGCAACGTTCTGGACCCGATGGCCGGTTTCCCGCGCCGCCGCATGATGAGACAGGACATACCTGGCATCATGGCGACAGGATGCTGTTCGAATATACGCGCCGCGGCGGGCAGGCGTATCTTGATGATCTTGGCGTGGCCTTCAATTCCGGCATGCCGGGTTTTGGTGATGTGTTGAGCGATGGTGAGATCAAGGCGATCCTGGCCTTCATCCGCTCCACCTGGCCTGCGCGGATACAGGAGATTCAGGCGGCGCGCACAGCGGCAGAGAACGCCGAGTAGCCCCGCGTTACGATCGCGAGAGGTGGATATGGCAAAAGAGTGGCACAGCGAACTCTTTGCATGGCTGGACCGGCATTTTTCCGTGCATCTGCCATTCACCCGTTTTGCCCGCAATGTGGCTCTGCTCAGCCTCGCTGGTCTTGTGCCCGTGCTGGCACTCTATATCGTGCTCGCCCCCGGACTGGGGCCGCATCTATGGGGGTCGGGTGCGGCACTGGGTCGGTTTGCGCGCCAGATCGTCACCAACGGCTTACCGGTGGTGTTTGTCGTCAACGCGTTGGGGCTGATCCTGTTCGCGCTATTGCGCGCGCGGCGGCTTGCGCCCCTGCGCGCGCTGGCGCTCGACATCCCGGCCCGGATCGGGGCTTTTGTCGGGCTGCATCTGGCGATCTTTCCGGCCTCGGCCATGCTGTTCGGCTCTTTCGGCGGTGATCCGGCGCAGGCATTGCGCGTCACCGGCCCGACACTGGCGCAATCGGCAGGCTTTGCGAATCTGTCTGGCGTCTATCTCTACGCGACGCTGGTCAGCGCGCTGCCCTTGCATATGGCATTGGTCGGGCAGATCTTGGCGCAGCGACGGCGCGCGCCACCAATGCAAGTCCTGATCGTCGCCGCGTTGGTAATATTCGTGGTGCAGGCAGTATTACTCACCGTTCTGGCCGCGCTGCTGTGACCTGCAAGGCCCCGCCTCAGGACCCGATGCCGACACCCATCGGCTTGAATAGCATCCAAAGCGCCATACCGATCATCATGAGGTTCTCGGTCAGCGACACGAACCCCAGCGGCACCTTGCTGTCACCGCCAACGCAGGCGCATTTCAATTCGCGCTTGTCGATATACACGGCCTTGAACACGGACACCGTGCCCACCGTGCCAATGAACAGCGCCACCGGGATCGAGACCCACATCAGCGCGCCCGCGACCATCAGGATACCCGCCAGCCCCTCGCCGAACGGATACATATAGCCGTAGCGCACCCAGCGCTGCGCCAACAGATCGTAATTCAGAAACATGGTCGAGAAGCTCTCGATATCCTTGAGCTTCTGCAGCGCCAGCAGGCACATGCTGATCGCGATGAACCATTCAGCAGCGGCAATCGTCATGAGGGCGCCGTAACTGGCCCAACTGACCGCCAGCGCCATCGCTGCTGCCATGGCAAAAAGCGCGATCACCGGGGTGTAGGTGGTTGCGTCATCGTCAGGCACGGATTTTCCCAGATGGCGCCGCGTGTCCTCATACCCGCCGATGCGCTTATCGCCGATAAACACCTGCGGGGTTGTCTCGACCCCATGATCGGCCTTGAAGGCGTCAGTTTCCTCGCGCGAGCGCAAGGGGTGGTCCTCGATCTCGAAACCTTCGCGTTGCAGCAGGTCGAGTGTCTTGAGCCCGGACGGGCAAAGGTGGTCAGGGGTCGCCATACGGTAGAGGCGTGCTTGCTTTCTCGGTTCATCGAGCATGCTGTCCTCCGTTGCTATACCGATCTGATAAACGCGGTGTCGGCGGGACGGGTTCCCGTCCCACCGCGGTCAATCAGTCGTGGCCACGCTCAGAAAGCCACGCGCGCATCATGGCGATCTCGGCCTCCTGCGCCTCGATCACCTCTTCGGCCAGGGCGCGGATTTCCGGGTCGGACCCGTACTCCAGCACCACGCGTGCCATGTCGATCGCGCCCTGATGGTGGGGGATCATGCCGCGCACAAAATCGACATCTGCGTCGCCGGTGAACTCGATATTCATGTCGCGATGCATCACTTCATTCACGGCCATATATGCCGCGATCACCGGATCATCGCTGGTGCCACCATGACCGGCATGCGCGCCATGATCGCCATGGTCCATCTGGCCGTGCTCCATGGAACCGTGGTCCATTTGACTATGGTCCATCTGGGCCTGCGCGTAAGTGAGCCCGCCCACGGTCAGGGCAGTGCCGACCAGGAATGCTGCAGAAAGTTTGGCATATTTCATGATTGTCTCCTTACTGGATTTTGGCGTCGAAACCGGCGGCGGCCAGCGCGGGCAGAAACTCCGCGCCTGGCTTGATGGACTGCACGGTCAGCTTGCGTGCGGGCGGGTCGGCCTCGACCGCTGCGCCCGGGTCCACGCTGTGGATCGCGCGGGTGACACCACGCACACAGCCGCCGCAGGTCATGTTCTCGATATGAAATTGCACCAGAGCCTCCGTTGTTTGTCTGATGCAACTCCATATGGGGCTTCCAATGGTGGCAAGGTCAAGGGCATTTCTGAAGTTTTTGATCTGGTCCCGATTCTTATTACCTAAACGCTTGACCTTCCAACGGCGGGAAGCCTTATCTGTGTCCAAAGTCGCCCGAGAAATGTGAGTCGCCCCATGAACGCCCCCGCCAAACCTCTTGCCGCCCGCTCCCTGCCCATCGAGGGGATGCATTGCGCCTCTTGCGTGGGAAGGGTGGAACGCGCCTTGCGCGCCGTGCCCGGCGTGGCAGGGGCTGATGTGAACCTTGCGACCGAGAAGGCGGAAATTCGTTTCACGGACCCGGTTGACCCGGACGCGCTGCGCGAGGCGGTGCAGAATGCCGGTTTTGATATCGGCGCGAGCACAGTTGAGATCGAAATAACCGGGATGACCTGCGCTTCTTGCGTCGGGCGTGTGGAACGCGCGCTGCAAGCGGTGCCCGGGGTGACGAAAGCCCATGTCAACCTTGCGACCGAGCGCGCGACAGTGACGGGCACAGCCGATAGCGACGCGCTGATCGCCGCAATTGACCGTGCGGGCTATGACGCGCGCACCCGCCGCGCTGTCGCCGAAGATAACAGTTTGGCCGAACGCCGCGAAGTCGAGGCGACGGAGCTGCGCCGCGATCTTATCATTGCAGCGGCGCTGACCCTGCCTGTATTCGCACTCGAAATGGGCTCGCACATGATCCCGCCAGTGCATCACCTGATCATGTCCATCATCGGGATGCAGACAAGCTGGCTGATCCAGTTCGCGCTGACCACGCTGGTCATGGCCTTTCCCGGCATCCGCTTCTACGCGCTTGGCTTTCCCGCGCTGTTGCGTGGCACGCCGGATATGAACAGCCTTGTCGCGGTTGGGACGATGGCGGCGTTTCTCTATTCGCTGGTGGCCACTTTCGCGCCCGCGCTGCTGCCGCCGGGCACAGTGAATGTCTATTATGAACCCGCCGCCGTGATCGTGACCCTGATCCTGCTGGGCCGCTGGCTGGAGGCGCGCGCCAAGGGCCGCACCTCGCAGGCGATTCAGCGACTGATCGGGTTGCAGGCCAAAACCGCACGGGTGCGCCGCGACGGGGGCAGCGTGGATATTCCCGTGGCCGAGGTCGCGCCCGGAGATGTGATCGAGCTGCGCCCCGGCGAGCGTGTGCCAGTGGATGGCGAGGTGATCGAGGGCGAGAGCTATGTCGACGAGTCGATGATCACGGGCGAGCCGGTGCCGGTCGAGAAGCGCGCGGGCGCGACAGTCGTGGGCGGCACAGTCAACCAGACCGGCGCGCTGGCCTTGCGCGCGAGGGCTGTGGGCGGGGATACGATGCTGGCGCAAATCATCCGCATGGTGGAATCGGCCCAAGGCGCGAAGCTTCCCATTCAGGCGCTGGTGGACCGCGTGACCATGTGGTTCGTGCCTGCGGTGATCGCGGTCGCGGTGCTGACTTTTATCATCTGGTTCAGTTTCGGCCCTGCCCCTGCGCTGACATTCGGGCTAGTCAATGCGGTCGCAGTGCTGATCATCGCCTGCCCTTGCGCCATGGGGCTGGCAACGCCCACCTCGATCATGGTCGGCACCGGCAGGGGCGCGGAAAGCGGTGTGCTGTTTCGCAAGGGCGAGGCGCTGCAGCTTTTGAAAGAGGCCCGCGTCGTGGCGTTTGATAAGACCGGCACGCTGACCGAAGGCGCGCCCAAGCTGACCGATCTGGAACTGGCCGACGGATTTGAGCGCGACACAGTGCTAGCGCAGGTCGCAGCGGTGGAGGCGAAATCCGAACACCCTATTGCGCGCGCTATCGTGGAGGCCGCAGAAGGGCTGACGCTGCCCAACGTCACCAATTTCGAGAGCATCACCGGCTTTGGCGTCGCCGCGCAGGCCGGGGGCGCGCGTGTCGAGATCGGTGCGGATCGCTACATGGCGCGCCTTGATCTTGACGTGGGTCTTTTTTCCGAGGTGGCAGCAAAACTGGGCGATGAGGGGAAGACGCCGCTTTACGCCGCCATCGACGGGCAGCTCGCCGCGATCATTGCTGTTGCAGACCCGATCAAACCGGAAACACCGGACGCCATCCGCACGCTGCATGATCTCGGGCTGAAGGTTGCCATGGTTACAGGCGACAACCGCCGCACGGCGGACGCCATCGCCCGCCAGCTTGGCATTGACGATGTCGTGGCCGAGGTGCTGCCCGAAGGCAAGCTTGATGCGGTGCGCGATCTGAAAGCCGCGCATGGGCGGCTGGCCTTCGTGGGCGATGGCATCAATGACGCCCCTGCACTGGCCGAGGCCGATGTGGGGGTCGCCATCGGCACCGGCACCGATGTCGCGATTGAAGCGGCCGATGTGGTGCTGATGTCAGGCTCGCTGCGCGGTGTGCCCAACGCGATTGCGCTCTCAAAGGCGACGATCCGCAATATCAAGCAAAACCTATTCTGGGCCTTCGCCTACAACACTGCGCTGATTCCGGTTGCGGCCGGGGTGCTGTGGCCCGCTTTCGGAATCCTGCTCTCGCCGATCTTTGCCGCGGGGGCGATGGCGCTGTCGTCAGTCTTTGTGCTGAGCAATGCGCTGCGCCTGCGCAATTGGTCCGCACCCATGCCGGAGGTAAAGCCATGAATATCGGAGAAGCCGCCAAAGGCTCGGGCGTCTCGGCCAAGATGATCCGCTATTACGAGGAGACGGGCCTGATCCCGCCCGCGGCACGGACCGAGGCGGGCTATCGGGTTTATTCCGATCAGGACGTGCATATGCTGCGCTTCATCCGCCGCGCGCGAGATTTGGGGTTCAGCGTCGAGGGTATCCGCGAACTCCTTGGCCTCTGGCGCGACCGCGACCGCCAGAGCGCGGATGTCAAACGCCTTGCGCTGGCCCATGTCGCCGAACTGCGCTTGAAAATCCGTGAGTTGGAAGATATGGCCACAACGCTGGAGACGCTTGCCGCCTGTTGCCACGGCAATGACCGCCCCGATTGCCCGATCCTGTCGGAACTGGAAGCGCCGTCCGCGCTGCCCGCGAAAAAAGGCGCTGTCCGCAAGTTGAACGGCATGTGACCCGCGACATCGCGCACATTAAGACGGGTGGGTCTGGCCGCGCGCAAACGGGCGTTGTGGCACAGAGACAAGAGACAGCGCCGGATTGCAGCTTTTTTCAGAACAGGGAACGTCCAGAGCTAAGGGCCTTGCTTTACCCCGTGGTCATTGCGGTTGCCGTCTCTGAGATGGATTTGACTATCGTCCAATGCGCGTTGGTATTTCGCGTTGCGTGTTTGTGTTCGCATCCAGATGCATCGCCTTGCGCATACGCGCATGGATATAGCCGAGCGTCAGGCTGAAGGTGGCCAGCATGGGAAACATCAACAGCGCTGGCCACAGCCCGTAGCCAAGTCGCAGGCCGAACACTCCGTGGCCGACCAGCAGGAAGAAGCCCGTGATCATGACGCCCCAGGCCAGCAGCGCAAAGCTCAGCCCCCTGACCCAGAAGCTCTGACCCGGCAGGTGGTCGTGCAGCCTCGCATATAGAAAGCCCCAGATCATCGCCCCGGTCAGATAGGGCAGGACGCCGCCTATCTGCCCGCCCGCCCAGCCGCCCAGCAGGCGCTGGAAATCCTCATAGGGCTGGAAGCCGGGCAGGATGCCTAGGGCATCCTTGGCCAGCATCAGCACGCTGTGCACGGCCAGCCCCGCCATCCCGGCGACCAGCGCGGTGGCCAGCGACCGCAGCAGGCGCGGTAGCCATTGCGCAGGGATGCCCCTCATGCCCCCGCTTCCCGTATCGCGCGGGCGCCCAGAAGATGTCGACGGGTCAGCCAGACCACGAGCGGCGGAATGATCAGCCATTGCAGGATCGGGGTCAGACCCGTGCCGAAGGGCGGCACCAGCGGCATCAACTCCGAGTAGGTCCAGCGCAGGCTGACATTGGTGTAGTAATACTCGAAGCCGATGGTCAGCAGAATGCCCACGGCGAGGAAGAGCCCGAGCGGCAGCCTTGTGGGCTCGAGCAGCCAGTCGCGGCTGCGCGCTGCCAGGCTGGCCACCCAGAAGGCCGTCAGAGCGAAACCCACATCGCCGATGGTGGCCGACAGGCACAGCCTGATCGCCTGCCAGTGCCCCATTTCGGCCATGCCGGAGAAGGCCGGCACCTGCACGAACTCCCAGACGAAGTGCAGCAGGAAAGAGAAGAAGGCGACGGGCAGTTCCGGCACCTCCCAAAGGCCTGCCGGGCGTTCGGCGCTGCTCGCCTGGTTGCGGGTTTCGCTCATGGATCGTCTCGCTCACTTCATCAGGTATTTGATCAGCGCGGCGATCGTGAGGACGACCAGGGCAGCGATCAGAAGCATCCAGATCCAGTGGATTCCCATGGCCCAGCCATGCATTGAGTCATTCATCATAGTCTCTTCCTTTCAGTGTTGGGGCTGCCGGACCCACCGGTCCCGACAGCCAGTCAGGGGCGGTTTCAGTCGATCTGACGGAAGAGGCCCGGGAAGCGGTTGAAGGCGAGGCGCTGGACGACCGAGCCATCGACCGTGACGATCTCGGCGATGATGCTGCCGTCGTCACCCTCGGTGATCTCGCCCAGTTCGAGGCGCGGGTTGCCGTGACGTTCCAGCAGATGCGACAGGAAGGTCTCTACCCGGGCGGGGGTCATCTCGCTGGGCGCCCCGTGCGGCATCCCGTAGAGCGCATCCGGGCCAAGACCGTGGCCGCCCCTAGGCCCCTGCGGACCGCCGCGCATCATCGGACCCATGGGCATGCCGTCCATGCCCATCATGCCGGACCGCGGCATGTCGCCACCCATCATGCCGCCGCGCATCATCCCGCGACCCATCATGCCGGGTGCGATCTCGCCTTCATCCATCATGCCCTGGCCCATCACACCGCCGCCGGGCGTGCCCTCGGCCATCGGGCCGCCGCGCATGCCGCCCATCATTCCGGGCATGCCGCCCTCGGCCATCATGCGCATCATCATCTGCATCATTTCGGGCGTCATCATGCCCTCCATACCCTCCATGCCCGGCATCATCGGCATGTCGGCGTCCGGGGTATCCGCCTCGGGTGCGGTCGCCTCGACCTCCGGATGGTGCGCGGCGTGGTCGTCTTCGGGCGTTTCCGCGATGGCGGTCACGCTCATTGCGATGAGTGCGGTTCCGGCAAGAAGGCCGGTCAGTCTGGATCTGGTTTTCATGGTGTCTCTCCGTTCTTCGGGGTTGGTCGTGAAGGATGCGCGCGCCGTCGGGCGCACGCGGCGGTGTCAATCGATGCCCAGTTGGCGCCAGCTGCGTCCGCCATCCTCGGAGGCGAGCACCTCGCCGTGCTGGGTGGCGGAAAAGACGCGGTCGGGCGACTGTGGATCGGCGGCGAAGTAGAGCAGGAACCGGTCCTCGAAGCCGGGATGCAGACGCTCCCATTCGCTCTCACCTTCGGCCCGGCGGACCAGCCCCTCGCCGAAGATGAAGGCATGCAGGATGCCGTCCTGCGTGACCTCGACCAGCGTCACCGGCGCCTGTGCAGGGTGCGCGCGCTGCCAGCCTTCGGCATCGGCGGCGCTAACGAACAGCCCGGCCTCGGTGGCGGCATAGAGCCTTTCGGGGTCCTCTGCCGAGGCGGCGATGTCGATCAGCCCGGCCGGCGCATCCGCCACCATCTCCCATGTCGCCCCGCAGTCGCGGCTGAGCTGGAGCCCGCCATAATTGCCCCAGACCACGTTCGGGTCGGCCTTGCTTATATCCATCTGGTGGAAATCCACCGGTCCGTTCACACCGTCCGAAAGCTTCTCCCAGCTCTCGCCCCCATCCAAGCTGGCAATGACGCCCAGATTGCCGCCGCGCGCCGGATGGCCGCTGGCGAGGAAACCCGCAGGTTCCGCAGGGTGCGCGACGAAGCCCATCAGATCATCGCTGTGGTCCGAGACCTGCACGGTCAGCCCGGTCTCGAGGTCAAGCGCGTGCAACCCGTGATGCGTGGCGATCATCAGCTGGTTCGGGTCCTGCCGGTCGACCGCAAGCCCGTGGATATGCGTGCGTGCGAGCAGATCGGCAAGCGGCGTCTCGGCGCTGGCCGATGTTCCTGCACCGAAGGCGAGCGCCCCGCCAAGGCCAAGCACCCCTACGCCTGAGGCAATCAGGATACTGCGTCGGTTGATCTTCATGTTCATGTCCTTTCTGACGTTCTTCGTGTTGGGTCCGCGCGGGCACGCTGTCGCCGTCCAGCGCGTCAATTTCGTCACTTGTGGCCGCCCCCATGTCCGCGATGCATGAAGAGATGCATCGCGAGGCAGAGCGCGAGCGGCAGCAGAAGCGGCAGGCTTGCCAACAGATGCACACGGTGCTCGAAGGCGAGCCCCAGACCGACACCTGCGATCACGACGCAGAGCGCCATGCCGAGCGGCGAGCGCAGCAGGCCCGTGATACCGCGACCTCTGGGCTGCGATTTTTCGGGATGTTCCGTCATTTCCTGACCTCCAGTTTCGCGCGTTTCAGCAGCAGCGAATTGCCGATCACCGAAAGTGAGCTTGCGGTCATGGCGATCACGCCCACCATCGGGTGCAGCAGCCCCACCGCCGCCACCGGGATCGCAGCGAAGTTGTAGGCCCAGGCCCAGAACAGGTTCTCGACGATCTTGCGGAAGGTGGCTTTCGATAGCCGGATCGCCTCGACCACGCGGGTCAGCTCGCCCGTGACCAGCGTCACATCCGCGGCCTCAATGGCCACATCAGCACCTGCGCCGATGGCAATGCCGACATTGGCCTGTTTCAGCGCCGGGGCGTCGTTGATCCCGTCGCCAACCATGGCGACATGCTGGCCGTGCCTCTCCTGCAGGTCGCGGATGGCATCGACCTTGCCCTCGGGGAAGACGCCCGCCATCACCTCGTCGAGCCCGACCTGGCGGGCGACGTGGTTCGCGGTGCGTTCATTGTCGCCGGTGACCATGACGACATGGATGCCGAGATCGTGCATCGTCGCGATGGCGGCTTTGGAGTCCTCCTTGATCGTGTCGGCCACGGCCACCAGCCCGGCGGCACGCTCGCCGATGGCGACCAGCATCGCGGTCTTGCCCTCGGTCTCCAGCGCGGTCAGGCGTTCTTCCAGATCGCCAAGGCTTATCCCGGCCTCAATCAGCAGCCGCCGACTGCCCACGCGCACGATCTCGCCGTCCAATTCGCCCTGCACGCCGCGCGCGGTGAGCGACTTGAACTTCGTGACCTCAGGCACCTCCAACCCCCGCTCGCGCGCGCCGGTCACGATGGCCTGCGCCAGCGGGTGCTCGGACCCTGCCTCGACAGCCGCTGCCGCGCGCAGCACGGCGTCCTCATCGAAGCCCTCCAGCGCCACCGCATCGGTCAGCGCGGGCTTGCCGCGCGTGATGGTGCCGGTCTTGTCGAGCACTACGACCTTGATGTCCTTCAAGGTCTGGATCGCCTCGCCCGAGCGGATCAGCACCCCGCGTTCAGCGCCCAAGCCCGAGCCCACCATCAGCGCAGTCGGCGTGGCCAGCCCCAGCGCGCAGGGGCAGGCGATGACCAGCACCGCGATCATGGCGAGGGTCGCGCCCATCAACGGCGAGATATCCGGGTTGACCCAGGGCAGGAAACCCGCGCCCCAATGCAGGATCGGCTGGAAAATATCGTCGAAGGTCAGCCAGGTGACAAAGGTGCCAAGCGCGATCACCAGCACGGCGGGCACGAAATAGCCCGTCAGCCGGTCGGCGAATTCCTGGATCGGCACTTTCGAGCCCTGCGCCTCCTCGACCAGCTTGATCACCTGGCTGAGGAAGGTGTCAGCACCGACGCGGGTGGCGCGGATTTTCAGCACGCCCTCCTTGTTGATCGTGGCGCCGATGACTGCATCACCCAGGCCCTTTTCCACGGGCACGGATTCGCCGGTGGCGATGGATTCGTCCAGATGGCTGTTGCCATCCACGATCTCGCCATCGGTGGGCACCTTGGCACCGGGGCGCACCAGCATGATGTCGCCGGGCTGCAACTCGGCCACCGGCGTCTCGACTTCTGCGCCGTCGCGCAGCACGGTGGCGGTCTTGGCGCCCATGGTGATCAGCCGCTTGATGGCCTGACTGGCGCGGCCCTTGGCACGCGCCTCAAGATAACGGCCGATCAGGTGAAAGGTCATGATCGTGGCGGCCATCTCGATGAAGGAGGTCATCGGGTAGATGAAACCCAGCAGCCCGATCAGATATGGCGGCAGGCTGCCCATGGAGATTAGTACATCCATGTTGGCGGTGCGGTTGGTCAGCGACCGCCAGGCCGAGACATGCGTGGCCCAGCCGCCGAAGAGAAACACCACCGGGAAGGCAAGCACCGCGACAATGGCCAGATAGCCCGGGATCGGCTGCCAGAACATGTGCGGGCCCATCAGCACCATGATCAGCGTGGCGGGAATGGCCGCGATCCACAGCCGCTTCGATGCGCGGGCGAGGTAGCGATCTTCGGAGGCCGCATCGCTGTCATGGTCAGCGGCCTGGCTCTCATCGAGCGCATCGACCTCGTAGCCCGCGCGCTCGATGGCGGCGCGGATGGCCTGCGCGTCGGTCTTGCCCGCGTCAAAGGACACGCGCACCCGGTGATTGCCGATATTGGTGTCGAGCTTCTCGATCCCCGGCAGACGGCGGATCGAATCCGCCACGATGCCCGCGCAATGATCGCTGCCCATGCCGGGCACGGTCAGCCGCACCTCGCGCGGGCCGTCCGCCCCTTCGCCGTCATCAACCTCATATCCCGCCTTCTCGACAGCGGCCTTGAGATCGGCGGCGCTCAGCCGTTCGGCATCAAAGTTCACCCGCGCGCGATGCGCGGCGATACTGGTCTGGATATCCTGCACACCATCGAGGCGTTCAAGCGATGTCCGCACGATCCCCGCGCAATGGTCGCTGCCCATGCCGGGAATGGTGAGCGTGGCCTGCGCCTGCGCGGTCCGGCTTTTCACGTCGGTCGTCATCTGGGATCTCCCGTGGTGTTCTTGTCTGCCCGAAAGAGAGTAATCGCCCCCGAGGGCGTGGGGATCGAGGCTGTCTCCTCGACCGCGTCGAACCCCGCTTCGCGCATCAGCTCCGGCAGGACGCCGCGGGCGTTGTGTTCGGTGTCCTCGACCCCGTCGATCCGCTGGACGGTATTGCGAAACGCGAAGCGCATCAGCCGGCCCGGCTGCACGCCGTAATCGGCGACATGCAACCGGCCGCCGGGTGCCAGCGACCTGAAAGCGCTGCGCAGGATCGCGGCCTTGCCTTCAAGCGGCACCTGATGAAGGACCAGCGAGCTGGTGACCGCCACGAAGGGACCATACGCGGCGATGAAGTCATCGTCGAAGAACCCCTCGACATAGGTGATCGCCAAGCCTTCGGCGGGCGCGAGGGCGCGCGCTTTTCCGAGCACCTGCGCGTCCGGGTCGACGCCGATCACTTCCGCGCCCGGCGCCGCCTGCTTGAGTGCCCGGGTCAGCGTGCCGGTGCCGCAGCCGATATCGACAATACGCATGCCGGGCCGCGGCGCGATCTGCTGAACGAGGCGCGCGCGCCATGTCCGTTCGCGTGTGAAGGTAGCGATCGCTGCGTCATAGAAAGGCTTCAGAAGCCGCAGCCCGAGCGCCGGGGTATAGTTGGCTTCAACCGTATGTGTCGAATGGGTGTTCATCTGGAGCCTCCTTGCTCCGGCCTGTCCATAGGGACATTCGCGGGCGGGTGGTGTCGGGGGGTGACTGAAGTGCTCGAGGGACCGCGTCGATCAAGCCGATCCTTGCCGTCCAGGCCGATGGCTGGATTGGCAAAGGCGCATGCGGAACCGAATGACAGGCGCGCCGCGCATCGCGTCGGCGCAGGCCTGTCGGTTCGCTCAGATCGCTTTGGGAGGGTGCCCGGCCGGGCCGGTCACAAGGCCGGCGCGCAGGGTCATCAGGCGCTGACCGGGATGAGCGTCCAGTGACGGGACGGGCGCAGCTACCCTGCCGTCGTCAACCGCGCAGCTGCCGCAATGTCCGAACACGGAGCAGTTCTCGCTGCCGTTCTCATGCTGGGCTTCATGGCAGCACTCAGCGTTCTCGAGCGCGGTCGCGTCCTGCAAGGTGACGATCATGTCGACAGGCTCGGCCTGAGACGGGTGGGCATGGGCCGTCGAGAAACCGGCGAGACCCAGAGCCAGCAGCACAAGGCTGACCGCTAGCCAGCGCAGGATGAAACTGCGCCTGCTGTCTGTATCCGCCGTGCTTTCTTTCCCTGTCGCCAACATGCTTTCCTGACCATAACACCGATTGACACTCTAATTCGCGCGTCCCGGCCTGCATTGATGCAAATCAATCGTGCACGGTCACGTGTTGTCAAACAAATGGGGCTTCCAGCCGTTGGAAGGTCAAGGGTGGCCTGCGAAAAAATCTCATGCGCGTTCACGGGCCGGGGCTCCTCACGTCCTCGTTGGGTCTCGGACGGGCTTTCCGGCTGGACGGCCACGCAAACTTTGGCTATGCTCAAAGCCATGCGGTTAACCAATGCCCATAGCGTATGGCAGTCAATCTTCGCGACGATCCTCGTCGTGCTGCTGGCACTTGGGTCGAATCTGCAAGCGCAGGCCGCCGCATCGCATGCCGACCACGCGATGGTCCAGATGCCGACGATGGAGGCCAACGCGCAGCATGAAGATTGCTGCGTCGACGGCGAACCTGCCGCTCACGCGGTCTGCGGCACCTGCGTTCTACCCTGCATGACGCCTTTGCAGGCGCTCCTTGATACGCCGCTCATGGCTGCACCCGTCGGCGTATCCCTGCATCACGCCCTGGACGGACAGGTGCCGACCGGGCTCAGAACGGCGCCGGACTTCAGACCCCCCAAAACACGCTCCTGACATCATCGCACGCCCGGCATCTTTGCCGGGGCACATGATCGCCGGCAGACAAGCCGGCAACCAGGAGCATCTTCCATGAATTTCCCCATCTCGCGTCGTCGTTTTCTGGCGACGACTTCTGCAGCCCTCGCGGCGGTCTCCCTGCCGCAACTTTCCATGGCCGGCGCACCTCGCCACAGCCTCACAGCCAGCACCCGCACGCTCGACATCAACGGCCGCGCCGCCACCGCCTTCGGGCTGGAGAACGCTGCCGGCGGGCAAGGGCTGATTCTTGATCCGGGCGAGCGCTTCAGCGTCGCGCTGACGAATGCGCTGGACCAGGACACCATCATCCATTGGCACGGTCAGATCCCGCCCAACGAACAGGACGGCGTGCCCGACGCGCCAATGCCCGCGCTGCGCCCGGGCGAGACGCGCGCCTATGATTTCGCGCCGCTGGCGGGCACGCACTGGATGCACAGCCATTTCCCGGTGCAGGAAATGCAGCTTCTGGCCGCGCCGCTGATCGTGCGCTCACCTGCCGATATCGCCGCTGACCGGCAGGAGGTGGTGATGATCCTGCAGGATTTCTCCTTCGCCTCGCCCGGCGAGTTGATGGAGAATATCGAGCACGCGCATGGCAATGGCGGCCATGGCGGTCATGGGCATGGTGGCAACGGCCAGATGGACCACGGAAATGCTCACGGCGGGATGCATCATGGCAACGGCGGCCACGGTGACCATGGCGATCACGGCGGTATGGCCGGGATGAGCGGCATGGACGAGATGGAGATGGATCTCAACGACATCAATTTCGATGCCTATCTCGCCAATGACCGCACCCTCGCTGACCCCGAGGTGGTGCGGATCGAGCGCGGCGGCCGGGTGAAGCTGCGCATCATCAATGCCGCTGCCGCCACTGTGTTCTGGATCGACACTGGCGCGCTCGAGGGTCGGCTCGTGGCCGTGGACGGGCACGATATCGAACCGCGCAACGGGCACCGCTTCGGCTTTGCCATGGGTCAGCGGCTGGATATCGAACTGGACCTGCCCGCGGGCGAGGGCGCTTTTCCGATCCTTGCCATGCGCGAGGGCGAGCGCGAGCGCACCGGGATCATCCTGGCGACGACAGGCGCTCAAGTGTCGCGCATCCCCGAGCTTGGCGACGAGGCGGTATCCGCATTCGACTATGACCTTGCCCAGGAAGCCAGCCTGCAATCCGCGACTGCGCTGCCGGGGCGCGTCGTTGCGCGCAGTGAAATGGTCATGCTGGGAGGCACCATGTCACCCTATCGCTGGACGATCAACGACCGGGTCTGGGGCGAACATGTGCCAATTCAGGCGCGTTCAGGCCAACGCGTCGAGCTGATGTTCCACAATATGTCGATGATGGCCCATCCGATGCATCTGCACGGACATGTGTTTCAGGTCGTGGGAGTCGGCGGTCGCAATGTCGGCCCGCCAAGACGGATCAATGGTGCCTTGCGCGACACAGTGCATATTCCGCCCATGTCGATGGTCACCATCGCCTTTGACGCGGGCGAGGCGGCGCGCTGGATGTTGCACTGCCACCACATGCCGCATCTGATCACCGGCATGATGACCGAACTGGTCGTCTCGGCCTGATCTGTCGCAGTGGTCCGGGTATCGCGCCCCGCGCTGCGCTGCCCGGACCATATCCAGCAAGGAAAACACGCATGAAGCCATCGCGCTTTCACCTGAGCCTGGCGCTTGTCTTCGCGGCATTGGTCGCCATCTTCTGGTTCGTCCGGAGCGATCAGGGCGAAACCGTGCTCTCCGTCGCGGATTTGCCGGATCTGCCTGCCGGACTTGCACCACCGCCAATGGTGGATGTCACTGTTCCGGATAGCTTTTCCGACGCAGAGGCAATGGGCGAACGCGCGTTCAATGCCTATTGCGCAGCGTGCCACGGAACAAATGCCGCTGGCCAGGACGGCATGGCACCCCCGCTGGTGCATCCGATCTACCGGCCTGGTCATCACGCAGACGAAGCCTTCCAGATTGCCGTCCGCAATGGGGTCCGCGCCCATCACTGGCGTTTCGGCAACATGCCTCCGATCGAAGGCCTCACCCGCGCCGACGTGACCACCATTATTGCCTATATCCGCGCGCTTCAACGCGCGAACGGAATCGAATGAACCCGAAACGAAGACCCTGAACCAGAAACCAAATAACAAACTTGGAAAGGAGCAATACAATGACGAACGCCATTCTCAATCGCCGCCAAATCCTTGCATTGGCAGGAGGGGGGCTTGCTTCGCTGCCCGCCACCTCCGCTCTGGCCCAAAGCTTTGTGGGTGAGATCGAATCCGATTCCGCCGCACATGTGCGGCGAAACACGATGGCCTTCAGGACTGTCGAATGGCGCGATCACTTCGACAACCTGCGACATGGGGCCATTGTCTGCGACAGCGCCTCTCGCGCCGTCCATTACTGGTCCGAGGACGAGAATACCTATCTGGTCTATCCGTGCTCGGTCCCGATGACCGAGGAGTTCACGCGCCGAGGGCGCACCGAAATCGTGTTGAAGCGCATGAACCCGACCTGGATCCCGACCCCAAACATGCGTGAACGGGATCCGACGCTGCCTGCCATTGTCCACCCCGGGCCAGACAACCCGTTGGGAACCCGCGCATTGAACCTGTCATGGCAATATTACCGAATCCACGGGATCGACAATCCCGCCAAGATTGGCCGCCGCGCTTCGAACGGCTGCTTTGGTCTGTTCAATCACCATGTCGAGCATCTCTTTGAACTGGTGCGCGTCGGCACCCAGGTCGTGGTGATTTGAGCCATGCGCGGAAAACGTATCTTCGTCACCGCCATCCCGATCCTGTTGTTGACCCTTGCCGTGGGCGCAGCGCTGTACTTGGGTTTCCTGAACAATCAAGCCCCGGCATCTTCGAATGCTGGCACCGAAACACCTGCGACATTCAACCTCGCTGGCGGGAAACTGGTGATCGATATCACAGACACCGAGAACAGTGGCTTCGAGGTCCGCGCGAAGTTCAACAGCGATGATGAAAACATCGAAGCAACACTGATTGAACCGAATGTTTCGATGACCATGGTCGGCCACAATATGGGGCGAACACCGGTCGCAATGATGCGTCACGCTGACGGCACATGGAAAGGACGGGGCCGTTTTTCCATGGGCGGGCAATGGCGCTTCCGGATCGTATTCGACAACGAAACTGTCCATCTGGACCAGATCGCACGATGAGGAAGTGACATGCTCAATGATCAATCAGTCCGCACATGGCCGCAAGGCTTGCATCCCTTTCTGCGCGGCTGGATTGCAACCATGCTGACCTTTGTCATGCTGGGAACGGTATCCGCAGTCTGGGCCAACCCGTTCTTCGTCCGGATGACACCTGTCGGGGCGTGGGAATTCCCGGCGCTCGCGCTTCTTGCGCTTCTGATCGGCGTCTTTGTCGCACTACCAAACGCCTGCGGCCTTCGGCGGGCCAGCGTAGGAGGAGCTGCGGGCTTTTTCGGCATCGCCTGCCCCACCTGCAATAAAATCCTCATGCTGATCTTTGGCGGCGAGGCCTTGATGCTTTGGTTCGATCCGATGCGCCCCTTCCTTGCCATCGGAGGGATCACGCTCCTGAGCGTCGCCATTTGGCACAGATGGCGCGCCTTTCACAGCTTTCAGACAAACCTGCAAAACGAGGCCTGACATGACAACTGCCGCAGACGCACCTGCAACACCGTCCACATCAAAACCGCATAAGCGGCCGACCCTGATCCGTCATACAGTGGTTTTCGTCCTTTCCGCAGCGCTGGTTTACGCCTTCGCGGCCGTGCATGGAGACTGGAGCCCGATGCACAGATGGAACCGCGCCTTCGGCGATGCGTCCGTTGTGCTGCTTGCCATGACAATGAGCATCGGCGCGATGTCCCGCCTTGTCCGCCCGACCGCGAAATGGCTCCCTTGGCGGCGAGAGTTGGGTATCTACGCTGTCCTTCTCGCCACTGTACACACGGTCATCATCCTTGATGGTTGGGTCGAGTGGGATTTCTTCCGTCTGTTCGGTTTCGAGTTTCATCCGGTCGATCTGAAATACGTCATGTTTCAGCACGGATTCGGGCTGGCCAATGCCATCGGCGTCCTTGCGCTCGGTATCGGTTTTATTCTGATGCTCACGTCCAGTGACCGGGCCGTGCGATATCTCGGCGCGACATCGTGGAAGACTGTCCAGATGACCGCGCTGATCTTCTGGGCGCTGGTCGTGGTGCATACCGCCTACTTCCTATATGCGCATTTCACCAGCTTTCATCGGGCGACACCGAGTGCCAACCCGCTACAACCTTGGTTTGCTGGCCTGGTCCTGTTGGTGGTCGCCCTTCGTACTTTGGCTTTCGTGCAAACTGTGCGGACGAGGGTGTCGAACCGCAGCGGAAGAAAAGTTCTCAAAGATGCGTAAGTCTTGGCGGGACAAAGAAATCGCTTCACGTCTTACGTCTCGACGCGCCCTCATTCTCGGGACGGCAATGACTGCGATCGCAGGCGCACTCGGAAAAAGAATGTGGGACTTGGGTGTTGAGAATGCCGAGCAGTATCGCTTACTGGCGGAGGATAATCGGATCGCACTCAGACTAGTGCGACCAGATCGGGGGCGCATCTATGACAGCTCTGGAAAGGTCATTGCAGGAAACGAACAGACGTTTCGGATCGCTATCATGCCAGAGGAAGCCCAAGATGTATCCAGCGTTCTTGAAAAATTGAGGTTGCTTATTCCGCTTTCGGACGAAGAAATCGAAAATGTTCAATACTCTATCGCAAGGAAACGATCTTTTGCTCATGTAATCGTGAAAGACCGGATGAGTTGGGACGAACTGTCGGCAGTAGCAGTCAATCTCCCGACGCTGCCCGGCGTTCAGCTCGAAATGGGCCTTTCTCGCGTATATCCGTTTGGAAAGGACTTTGCGCATCAGGTAGGCTATGTCGGCTCGGTAAGCGACGCTGATCTAGAGGTTGCTGGCGAATTCGACTCCCTTTTGCGCGTGCCAGATTATCAAATCGGCAAGGTTGGGATCGAAAGAGCATACGAACACCAACTACGGGGTTCACCCGGCACCCGGCGAGTCGAAGTAAATGCATCGGGTCGAACGATGCGAGACCTAAGCGTTGACCCACCCTTAGCCGGGAATGATCTCCAGGTTACGATTGATCACCACCTGCAGAACTTCATGCGCGTACGACTCGAGGGCCAAAGCGCTTCGGCGATCGTTATTGACCCGGCGTCAGGAGCTCTACTTGGCTGCGTGTCTTCGCCTTCCTTCGATCCAAATCTTTTTTCCAATGGAATCACAAATTCCGAGTACACCACGCTTCTGGAAAATGACTACAGACCGCTATTCGACAAAACTGTCCAAGGTGTTTATCCTCCTGGCTCGACTATAAAGATGTCCATAGCCTTGGCCGCGCTTGAACTTGGTGTCATGGACCCGGAAGAACATGTGACCTGCAATGGACACCTAGACATTGCAGGAAGACGTTTCCATTGCTGGAAGCGTAATGGACACGGGCGCATGAATATGGTCGGAGCCCTTCGGGAATCCTGTGATATCTACTTTTACGAGTTGGCACAGAGGGTCGGGATCGAGAAAATCGCCGAAATGAACGATCGCTTGGGATTGGGCAGGCGATTTGACCTTCCGCTATTTTCTATGGCTATGGGTAATAACCCAACACCTGCCTGGAAACGCACACGACATGGGCAAGATTGGCGAATCGGTGACACTATCAATGCGTCAATTGGACAGGGTTATATGCTGACTTCCCCAATGCAGCTTGCTGTGATGACCGCACGACTCGCTTCAGGCATGGCGGTAGAGCCACATATGATTATACCGCGACAAGGTCGGCAAGTGTCCAAAAATTCAGTGCCAGCATTGAATCTGTCGTCTGAGCATCTGAACATCATCCGCAAAGGCATGTTCGAAGTCTGCAATCATGAGCGCGGTACAGCTTATGGTTCGCGAATAGCAGACAGCTCCCGACAAATAGCTGGTAAAACTGGAACAAGCCAAGTATTTTCCATCACGGCAGCAGAACGGGCTGCAGGTATTCGCGCACAAACTGATTTGCCGTGGAACCGCCGAGATCATGCGTTATTCGTCGCATATGCGCCCTATCATGCACCACGCGTCTCGGTCACTGTGGTAGTGGAACACGGCGGTGGCGGATCAACGATTGCGGCCCCCATCGCGCGCGATATTGTTTTATTCGCTTTGCATGGCGGGATACCCCCCGCAGAAGATTATCCGGTTTCACAAAGAAACAGGATACGACAAGACTTTTCACGCCTCTCACAATACCTGCTGCCGCCACATCCCGAGCACAGAACAATCTCGCGGACGTAACTATAACTCTGTCGGGCACATCGGCTTGTTCGAAGAAGCATTTGTACTTTCAGCAAGACTACGGACATCCATGCGGGTGCCGCTCATCAAGACGCGGCCCTTGGCGGTCAGAACACGGCGCAACATGCGCTGGCAGTTGTAGTAGCCATCGGGTGTCTTTTGATCTGTCTCGGCCCAGAGCACGGCATCAGCCATCATGAAAACCGTGACATGGCCTTCCGAGTCATGCTTGGCCAGTGCATGCGCCATGCGAAGCCCGTTGAAACTCCGCTCGGTGCCATAGGGCGGGTCGATCAGGATCAGCAGGAGGTTGATGGTACAGGTCTGTTCTTTGTTGCGGGGTTAAGACGAGGATGGGTTTCTTCGCCCCAAAAGAACAGCAGCGCGCCAGAGGCGAACATGGATAGCGCAACGAACCAGAAAGCCGCATCCAGCACGCCGGTCATATATGCAGCCAGCCCAAGACCAAGCGCGCCAATGCCATAGCCAAGATCGCGCCAGAAACGGTAGATTCCGATGGCAGAGCCGCGCCATGCAGGTGGCGTAATATCGGCCACGCTCGCCCCAAGGTTGGGATACAGGAGTGCCATCCCGAACCCTGCAACCCCTGCCGCAAGCGACCACCACAGCGCCCCATCCCCCAGCGGGATCAGCGCCACGCCTGCACCGCAGATCCACATGCCC
>Ga0207421_10001054_pt1 | contig 35950 bp, 31 predicted proteins | sample SodLakKL_010_SED_4_FD_187542 | JGI IMG/M metagenome (GOLD analysis project Ga0207421, IMG submission 187542) | Alkaline sediment microbial communities from Lake Tanatar, Kulunda Steppe, Russia - 8KL_010_SED (SPAdes) (version 2) | ecosystem: Environmental > Aquatic > Non-marine Saline and...
CCGCCCTGCAGGACGCAGGGCGCCGGGAACTGACACGATGTCAGTTTGGACGGGAAGTCCGCGGAGGCCGTCGCGATGAGTCGCGCCTATGGCCCGCGTAACGGTCTAGTCGCTGCGCCGACCCACCCCCGGCGAGGGAACAAAGAAAAAAAACACCCCCTCCTTGATCCTCCCCCGTCAAGGGGGAGGAAAGAGCTTAAACCCTCTGCGGAGGCAATTAACAACCCTGGGGGGTGAAAGAGATTAAACCCTCTGGGGGAGAAAGTATTTAGTTCCATAGAGGAAGAAAAGAGTAAAAGTGGGACAAGGGACCTGTCCCCGCGTCCCGGGCGAGGGAACAAAGAAAAAAACACCCCCACCTAGCCTCCCCCTTCGAGGGGGAGGAAAGAGCTTAAATCCTCTGGCGGAGGGAATTAACAACCCTGGTGGTGAAGGAGATTAAACCCTCTGGGGGGGAAAGAATTTGGCTCCATAGAGAAAGAAGAGAACAAAAGTGGGACAAGGGACCTGTCCCTGCGTCCCGGGTGAGGGAGCAAAGAAAAAAACACCCCCACCTATCCTCCCCCGTCGAGGGGGAGGGACTGTTATATGTGCCTGCGTCCCGGCTAGGAGTCGACCAGGTTGTGTTTGATGGCATAAATGGCAGCCTGAGTGCGGTCACTGGCTTCTATTTTGCGCAAGATGCTGGAAATGTGGTTTTTGACAGTTTTTTCACTCAGAAAAAGTTTTTCCGCAATAGTCCGGTTATTTTCACCCCGGGCGATTTCGGCCAGTATTTCCAATTCCCGCTCAGTTAGCTTCTCCTTACTGCTCTGGACTTCTGTGCGTCGCCGCCACTCACCCACCAACTTACCGGTCATGCGCGAATCTATGACGTATTCCCCGGCAGCGACCTTGTGAATGACATCCAACAACTCCTTCGCGCTGGTATCCTTAAGGATATAGCCGGAAACGCCATAATCCATTAGCTCAGAAAGGTACTCTTTATCCTCGTGAATAGTAAGGGCAATCACATTTATTTCGGGATTGCTCTCTTTAATCTGTTTAGTGGCCTCAATGCCGTTTAAAACAGGCATGTTAATATCCATAAGAATTATATCCGGCTGCATCTCCCGGGCAAGGCCTACCACTTCTTCTCCATTGGAAGCCTCTCCCACGATGTCAATATTATGCTCCGGCTCAAAGTTTAAAATCCTCTTCAAACCATCGCGAATCAAAGCATCATCATCGGCAATAACCAGGCGTAACTTTTCCATGGTTAATCCTTTCCTAATCCTCTGAATTGTTTTTTTTGCTTTTTTCTTCTTGTAGAGGAACGCTTACCTTAATTTCCGCTCCCTCACCGGGAGCACTTCTAATATCCATAGTGCCATTTAACAGCTCTATTCGCTCACGCATGCCCAACAGCCCATAACCGGAAGAATATTGGACTTTTTTCTGATCGAAGCCACGACCATTATCCCGCACAATCACATTTATTCTTTCCGGCTTGACTTCCACATTGATAAACGCCTCTGTAGCCTGAGAATGCTTCAATACATTACTCAGGGCTTCCTGGATAATGCGGAAAAGAGCAATATCCAGATCTTTACGTTCATGGAAAGGCGCTCCGGAATTCACAAACTCTACTTTTAAGTCAGGGTGTTTTTCCCGGAAATCTTCCAGGTAGCGCTTGAGAGTTGCCACCAGCCCTAGATCGTCTATGGCCATGGGGCGCAGGTCAAAAATAATTTTCCGCAACTCCTGCAAACTTTCGCGAACCATTCCCTTTAACTCACCCAGTTCCTTCTTTACTTCCTGCGGCTTGGAATCCAGGATTTTCTCACATATTTCAGTTCGCAGAACCAGATTTGCCATGAATTGGGCAGGGCCGTCATGTATTTCCCGGGCCACCCTTTTTCGTTCCTCTTCCTGTGCCAGTATAATTTTCAACCCTAAATCCTGCTTTTGCTGAATCTCCTCAAACTTTTCCTCTATCCCCTGTAAATTACCGATTAAATAATCTAGAGCCACTCCCACCCGGGAAACCATATCATCAGCTTTCTCCAGGGTTTCATTGAGCCGGTTTAAGTGGACCTCCAGCTGGTCTCTCCTTATTTTAAGCTGCCTTTCCCTCTCCTGCATATGACCCAGCATCATTTGCAGTTCCCGGGCATTCTCATAAGCTTCCCTGACTTCTTCTTCGCTGTAGCTCTTGTAATGTTTACTCACTTCCATGAGATGCAGCCGGGCCTGTTTTTCCTTAACTTGTAACTGATCTACATAATCAATGGTTTCCTGCACTTGTTTTCGCAGGGTTTCCAACTCTTTTGTAGATGAGTCCCGCTCTGCGCGGGCTCCTTCACCTATTTCATTTACATTTTCCCGACTTTTTTCCAAGGCGCTAACAGTCTGTTTGAGTAATTTATCAAGTGCCTGGGAGTTATCCATAAACATACACCTTTCTCTTCATTTCTAAAAAAGTATTCAACTTTATTAGGCTACTATCCTTTTTTTTTCGAAAAGTTCCTTAATTTCCACATTTTTTCAGATTGCTACAGCTCGCCGCATGCAAACATTAAACTTATTCTTTACAAAATCACAGGTTTATTTCATAATCATATAACCATTTTAATCAAAACTGTGCGGCTGCGATAGGAGATGACAAAATATAATTTCCCGGGAAATATTTTTTATTCTTTTTTGTAAAATGGCCCCAATAGTGAATTTTTTAACGGTGATAGGGTTCATTCTTGATTATTTTCATACATCGAAAAAGTTGTTCCATGAAAACCAGACGGGCCAACTGGGAGGAAAAAGTTAGGGGGGAAAGTGATAGCAGCCAATGGGATTGCCTTTTTACTTCCGTTGAAAGCCCTGCGTGACTTCCAATGACTACTTCCAGGGTGGTGTTTCCTTCAGACAGGAGTTTATCAATCTGGGAAGCCAGTGCCTCGGATGAAAATTGCTTGCCCTCTTCTGCAAGGGATATGATATAAGCTCCCTTGCGAAGATTTTTTAATATGCGACGCCCTTCTTCTTGAAGAGCCTCTTCAACCTTATGTGCAGAACGATTGGCCTTTAATTCCACGACTTCCACTTCAAGCCAGGGTTTTACCCTTTTAATATATTCATGAACCCCTTCCTGGAGATATTTTTCTTTCATTTTACCCACAGCAACTATCCGTAAACTTAAACTCATATTTTTCCTTTATCTCCTGCCAAGCTGTTCCCAAGATAGTTATATATGAAAGGAGCCACCCCCGTAATATCTCGCAAACCTGGCATTTGTCGCTGTCGCCAGGAAAGAGGAGCTACTATCAGCGCCGGAACCGGGTTAAGGGTGTGCTCCTGATGGCTAATATCTTCCAGGTTGCCATGGTCACTGGTGACAATTAATAAGGTGGAGGAATCCAGGTTTTGCACTACCGTGCCCAGGAACCTGTCCAGGAGGCTAACTATCTTCCCGGCCTGCTTATAGTCCATCTGATGCCCGATCAGATCGGTCAAAAAATATTCAAATAGGACAAAATCATGCTCTTTGCTTCCCTCAATCACTCTGTTGCCAGCCTCTTCCGGCTCAACAATATCCACCGGATAACCCATTCTGGCCAGAAAATCATTGGTTATATCCATGTAAACTGCCTTGCCCTGATTCAATTCCTCGAGGGTGCGAAAAGAGAGACCTGCATAATAAGTTATAAACGTGGAACAGGAATAAGGGCGAGTAAGCCCTTGTTCCAGGTCTTGGAAAAACTCAGGGCGGTAGGCATTGTAAAAAACGGGGTGATAGCCTGACTCAACCAGTCGCCCCAAAATCCCTTTTTCTCTCAACAACTCCTTTAGAGGCTGGTGCGGATAGCGATTTACATGTTTGCCAACTCGCAGAGGTGCATTTTCTCCAGTAAAGAGTGACGCCTGCCCCGTAGCACTTTGAGGCAGCCCCGGCACTCCCAAGGTGGCGTCCAGGGCCAGCAGGCTCAAACGCTCATCGTGAAACCCGGCTGCTTCCTCACAAAGAGGCAACCCACCCAGCATTTGGGTTATATTAGGGGTGGGAGTATACACAAAAGGATTCGTTTGGGGATCGTTTTTACCCAACCCCACTCCATCGATAAATATCATTATGGCTCGCATATCTATAATCTCTCCTGTCTTTCACCTGAAACCAATTTCAAACCACGCTAAAGCTATTGTAGTCCTTGTTCCATTTCTTCCAGTTCCATGGTGGCTTCGTAACGTTCGTCATCCCGTATAACTTCCAAATTAACTTCTTCACCGGGCTGGTAATCAAGCAAACGATCAAACAACTGGGCGGTGAAGTTAATGGGATCATCATTCAAACTTACAATAACATCGCCCTCTTCCAGACCAGCTTCATGGGCAGGACTGTTAGGGGTTATTTCCTGAATATAAACCCCGCGATCAGTGGCCGCGCCGGTCATATCAGATAAATCCAGGATCAACACTCCCATGAAAGGCCGGATAACATACCCATACTCAATAATATCGTCTATAACCCGTTCCACAGTATTGCTGGGAATGGCAAACCCTATGCCTTCTATATGGGGATCATGGATTTTGGCCGAGTTTATGCCAATTATTTCCCCGGCCAGGTTGATTAACGGACCTCCGCTGTTGCCTTCATTGATGGCCGCATCCGTCTGCACAAACGTATATGAATAATCACTTCCGGGAATGGGCACCTGGCGCTCGGTGGCGCTAACCACTCCCTGGGTGACAGTATGCTGGAACATCAATCCAAGTGGGTTTCCAATGGCGATAGCCACTTCCCCGGGCCGCAAGTTGTCAGAATCAGCAAAAGTGGGCACAGTTAACTCTTCTTCCATATCAACCTCCAAGACCGCTATATCAGTGAGCTCATCCTGTCCTACCAAAGAAGCTTCCGTGTAGGAGCCATCGCGAAAAATAACAGCAATGTCTTCGGCTTCCTCGATAACATGCTGGTTAGTAACAACCAGCCCATCCTCGCTGATAATTACCCCGGATCCTGTGCCTCTTTCAACCTGAACCTCCCGGCCTCCCTGCCGCATGGTAACAGTGTTGGTTATACCCACAACCGAGGGGGTAACATTTTCTACGGCCTCAACTACTTCTGTATACTGGTGCTCACGTGGCTCTTCCGGGACCACCGGTTCCTCAATTTCCTGACGGGGTGACACTTCTGGATCCGGCTCCGTCTCCGGTGGGGAAACCACACCTCCTCCTATTATCAAGGCGGCAAATAACATACCGCCCAGCAATATCCCAATTATGCCCACAATGAAATAGGGAAAAATTGAACGCTTACGAGGTTTTCGGGCAGGACCTACCCGGTAGGAATATTCTTGCCTGCGCTGGCGTTCCTGCTCTTCACCAGAGTTTCTGCCCCGCTCCCGTTGGCCAGAGTTATAATTATCCATAAACCAAACTCCTTTACAAAAAATAATTAACAGTAGCAAAGTACTAAATTATTATTATTGTTTCTATTAAATATATTATTAGTAGTGTACATGATTTAGTAAATATAGTAAAGGTAGGGATTTAGTTAAAAAGGTGCTGGCAATCATTAAAAAATCTTAAAATGAAATTGTCTTTTCCCGGAACCCTTTCCAGCAAAGAAACTGAAGCCGGTGAAGGTGCATATTCCCACTTTTGACGAAGGCTCCCCTTGATTAAAAAAGAAATGAAGGCATTTAAAAACCGCCCATGGGAAACTAACAATATTTTATCGCGAGATGAATTACAAGAAGATAGATAATAATAACTGGATTTGACCCTGGCCATAAAACGCCGTCGGCTTTCTCGCTCGGGGACTTTTGCCCACCAAAATACGTTTTTTATCTTATAATAGAGGTTGGGATAAAGCAGATGAATCTCATCCCAGGTTAGTCCTTCCAGGATGCCCCATCCGTACTCCTGAAAACGCCAATTAACACTGAGGGGGACACTTCTTCCGGCAAGAACTGTTTGCGCTGTTTCGTAGGCTCGCTGCAGAGGGCTACAGAACGAATGAGTAAATTTTACTTGCTGCAGGCGATGAGCCAGACATTGCGCTTCCCAACGGCCACGCTCGCATAGAGGATAATCCAACTGCCCTTGCAGGCGCCCTTCCAAGCTGGCACTGGTAGAAGCATGGCGAATAACCCATATCTGCATGCTTTAAACCTGTTTGCTTATTTGAGAAATATCTTCTTCCTGTTGAGAGTAAATTTTAATACCCAGGCTGGCAAATTTTTCCTCCAGCCGTTCATAGCCCCGGTAAATGTGCTCCACTCCACTTAACACAGTTTCCCCACTGGCCACAAGACCGGCTACCACCAGCGCAGCACCTGCACGCAAATCAGTAACTTTCACCGGAGCTCCTGTTAGCGGCTTACCACCATCAATAATAGCTGCCCTTCCTTCCAGTTTGATACGGGCTCCCATTCTTTTCAGCTCATCTACGTGCTTAAACCGGCTCTCGAAAACATTTTCGGTAATAATGCTGGCTCCGTCAGCCTGAGTTAAAACTACCATGCCCAGAGGCTGTAAATCAGTAGGAAAGCCAGGGTAGGGGAAGGTTTTAATATCTGCGGCATTTAGATTGGAAGACCTTTTTACACTTACCGTATCCAGAGTAGTATTAATGTTATACCCAATTTCCTTCAGTTTCGCAATGGGAGCTTCCAAGTGAGTAGGTATGACATCCTGAAGCTCTAAGTCCCCTCCTGTAGCCGCTCCGGCCATCAACAGGGTTCCCGCTTCAATGCGGTCAGGAATTATGCTGTGGGAAGCGGAATAAAAGTCTTTCACCCCGTCAATGCGGATGATGTCGGTCCCGGCTCCCCGGACAGAAGCACCCATAGCATTTAGAAAGTTTGCCACATCAACTACTTCCGGCTCTTTGGCCACGTTTTCAATAACGGTGCGCCCTTCTGCAGTGGCCGCAGCCATCATCAGGTTGATAGTGGCTCCCACACTAACTACATCCAGATATATTTGGGCACCGGTTAATTTTTTTGCTTTCAACTTGACCACGCCATGCTCCATGTTTACATCAGCCCCCAACGCGGCAAAACCCTTAAGGTGCTGGTCAATAGGCCGAGGGCCCAGTTCGCAACCACCCGGAGCAGGAACTTCCGCATAACCAAACCTGCCCAGGAGGCTCCCCATAAAATAGGCCGAGGCTCTCAGTTTTTTCACCATCTCGTATGGTAGAGCATAGGTTGAACGCATATTCGAAGAATCAATTTCCATGGCATTACGTCCTCGCCGACGCATATTAATGCCCATACTTTCAAGTATAGATAACAGAGAAAAAACATCGTCTATCTCCGGAATATTTTCAATATACACCTTAGAGCCTGAAATAATTGAAGCGGGCAAAACTGCAACTGCAGCATTTTTCGCGCCGCTAACTTTGATGCTTCCGTTAATCACCTGGTTGCCGGGTACGATAAGTTTTTGCATAATTTTTTCCTCCCTGTTCTGTTTATAAATCTTAACCCAATTTATTCCTGGATATCATCATTTTCAATATTGCCTATAAAAGCATTAACGTAATATACTTCTTCATCACTAACGATAATCCTCCATACCGGTGGTATTTCCCATTTTTCTGCATCATATTCCTGGCTGAAAAACCCCAGCTCAATATCTGTAATTTCCCGCTGCTCCGCCTCCGGGCTTTTTTCTTCCAATAGCCGAATAACTGCCGTAGCCGCAGGAATAACCTCCATCTTTCTTCTTTCTTCCATACCTTTTACCTGCAACCAGTAACTTTCCATTTCTGTAACTCGGTCCCGGCTTACCACAATTCGTTTGTAGCTGGTAAATATCGGTGACTCCATAAATTCCTGGTAAAATGTAATTTTATACGTTTTCTCATCTACCCGGTGAATCTGGCCCTTGCGCATATTGTTATGGAAAAGCCCCTTTTCGGCCAAAAATTCTTCGGCTTTACTTACCGCTTCACCGGCATCCAGTGGGACATCTTCTCCACCTGAAACATCGTTTTGGTAAGAATACCGGTAATGTCCACCAGGCCAGATGTTTAATTCTTGCTCACCTGCTTCCAACACGGTTTTATCCTCTAAATTAATTGTATGAACATCTTCCCCTGCAAAGAACGCTTCTTTTAACTTGGCCGGGGTCCTGGCAGGAGGCTTCACCGTGATGAAAGAACTATTTTGGGGTCTGTGAGGCAGAGAGGAAGCCAGCTCAAAATTGTTGTCTTCCAGCTTTTCCTCCATGCGCTGCACTTCTTCCGGTGTAACACCTGCGCTCAATCCACTCAACCCTGGAGCCAGAAGTTGGTAAGCAAGGATAATATTCAAAACCAAAAAAGCTAAGATCAAAACGTTTTTAGCTTTCGATATATTCATCTTCTTCTCCCCGCCAGAAAGGATTTAGTTCAGAAACATCCAGGTAAATGACTTCGCCTTCTATTTCAACCACCCACACCGGGTAAGCACGTGCCAGGTTGTTTTCAATAAAATCCTCCAGATGATAAGCGAGGTAAATATCTTCTAGGTGGAATGACTCTGCAGATTCATTATCCTCATTTATATATTCCTCTATATTTTGTTCGACATAAAATTCCAATGCCCTGCTTAAAACTTTTTTATTCCAGGAAATATTTTTCTTTTCTCCTGTTGAATCTCCCGGTGCAAACAAAGTTCGCTGATAAAAATACAAACCGCGGTCATTAAACTTCACTTCTGTTTCCCCCAGGTTGCCCACCACAGGATAGCCCTGGTGGTAATACCGCCAGCGGGCATTAAAATATCCTTCACCTCCAGGTATACCTGTCTCATCGGTACGGGAGATAGCATCCAAGTAAAGACCGTCCGGCCATCCCCCATAATAACATAAGAATTCATTGGCTTCCTGGATAGCGCCATCATAGGAATGGGTGGCAGCGCTCCCTTCCAGTTTTGGGGCCGTGTATTCCAGGTACTTGGATACTCGCAAGCCCTTCTCGCCATCAGTAAAGATCAAAGTTCCATCAGGCTCTTCAATCTGGCGGGCAAGTTTGTGATTAACAAAAACAGCCTGTAAAAGTTCTTCCAGGGCCAAATCCTCACGCATCAAGTCAATATAGTTATACATCTCCACTTCTTCCACAGGCAGATATATATCCTGAATTATTTCCAGCTCAATTTCTTCCGGATCCTCAATATCCAGATCAAGATCAAGATCTTCTATATCTTCATTTTCATCATTGTCCGCTTCCAGTTCTAACAATTCGTAGCGGGGCAAATCGCTATCTTCAAAATCCGCTACCATCTCCTGCAGCTCAACAAAATCATCTTCGGGGAGCTCATATTGAAACTCCTCTTCTCCTTCCAGACGAATAAACGTTTCCGATGCAAAATAAAATTCTAGCCGCATTAGCTGATTCAACCCTGCAAGATAGGGAATATGCTCTATTTCAATTGGAAAGGGGGGATCAAACTCCACCATTAGGCAGGCATCGTCTTCCGGAAGCTGGTCAGAGCCAACCTGCTCTTCTTCAGACAAGTTTTCCTCCAGAAGCGGCTTAATTTCTGTCCATATTTGTTCATATTTTTCTTGCTGCTGGTTTAAAATAACTTTTTGTTCCTCTTCCACAGGAATTAAGATTTGCTCCGGCTTGATAGTTTCCACCTTTTCCTTGGGCTCTTCAAAAAAGAAAGATTCCTGAAAAACAACCTCGGTTTCTTCATAGGGGGGCATGCCATACCACACCAGGTATGTCATAACCAGGCTGGTCAAAACCAGAACTACCAGCAAAATTGTTTTAAGCTTTTCCCCCGGCAGCGGTGCCATCTTGTTCACTCTCACTTTCCAGGTAAGCCGGCAGAGCAATCCAAACAGCCGTGCCTTCGTCCAGCTCACTCTCAATCCATATTTTCCCTCCATGGCTTTCCACTACCTGGCGGGTGATGGAAAGCCCCAACCCTGTACCTCCATAATCACGGGAACGGGTTTTATCCACCCGGTAAAACCTTTCAAAAACGCGGGGGATTTCTTCTTCAGGAATGCCAATCCCCGTATCGCGAATACATGCATATATCCATCCATCTTCTTCCACTGTAACAACCTCCACCCTTCCCTCTGCAGAGGTATATTGAACAGCATTAGTTAGTAGGTTGACAAAAACCTGGTTTATTTGGCTTCGATCAGCATATACCGGTGAAAGATCTTCCTGGATATTTAATTCAATTTCCGGCCCTTGTGAGTTATACAGGCGGGTATTGGTAATGACTTCCTCCAAAACATCCTGTAAATAAACCTGGGAACGTATAAAATCATCAGCCTGGGCATCCAGTTTGGAAAGGGTCAAAAGGTCCTTCACCAGGGAAACCATTCTTTCGGTTTCATTATCTACTACCTGCAAGAAACGGTACGCCACCTCTTTGTCATCCAGGGCTTCATCCAGCAATGTTTCCACATAACTCTTGATAGAGGTAAGAGGGGTCTTTAACTCGTGAGAAACATTAGCTACAAACTCTTGCTGGCGGTGAATCATCTCTTTTTCCCTGGTAATATCTTGCAATACCACCAGCATACCTCTGAGCATTCCTTCCTCCACCTGGAAGGGAGCAAGATTTACCCGTAGCACCCGATAAGGATCTTCCCAGGTAGTTTCAAAAGTCAAGGGCGTACCTTCCCGGTAAAATTCATCAAGGGCATAGTTGCCGATCAAATGATCAAGTAGAAAACGGGGAGGTTTGCCTATTTGTAAAGGTTCTTCACCCAGGGAAGTGAGCAACTCTTGTGCTGCGGGGTTAATATGAATCAACACTCCTGAGGCATCAAGAGCTATCACCCCATCGCGCATATAATTCAGAATGGCTTCCACCTTACTTTTTTCCTCAGATATTTCTTCCAGGGTGCTTTGCAAACGCGATGCAAGGTAATTATACATGTTAACCAGCTGCCCGATTTCATCTTCCGAATAAGCAGTAATACGCTGGGAAAAATCTCCCTGCGCCAGCTGTTCCGATTTTTGAGTCACTTCCCGTATGGGCGAAGTGATAGTCCGGGTCAAAACCATGCCAATGGTAAAGCTGATGATCAAAACCACCGCTGAACCGCTAATAATGTATCCTTTAATCTCGCGCAGAGTCTGATCAATATTATGCAAAGAACTACTCAGATAAATAACCCCAACAATCATATCCTCATAAGTTACGGGATGAGCCAGGTAATAATACCGTTGTTCATTGTTGGGGTTAATGCGTATTTCATCTTTGGGATTTCCGGCCAGGGCCTTAGTAACCTCTTCCTGGATGATTCGCTTGCCAAGCATATCCTGGGAACCGGAAGTGCCAATTACCCGGGAATTGCGGTCCAGGACAACTATGTCAAAATCCCGGGTGCCGCGAAAACCTTCTACGATATCCGCAATATGTTCTTCGCCCTCATCATCGTAAATGCGCGGGGATAGAAAGTTGGAAAGCAGCTTGGCCTGAGTTTCCACTCCCTCGATAAAGTTTCGCATATAATAATTTTCCAGGGATTGGACCAGGTATACTCCTATCAGCAAAAGGGCAAAAAGGATGAGGGAAGAATATAACAACACAATTTTCCACTGCAAACCTTTAAACATTATCAGCCTCTCCCTCGGAAATAATAGCCTACCCCTCTTTTGGTACAGATATATTCGGGATCGGCCGGATTGTCTTCAATCTTTTCCCGCAGGCGCCTGATCATGACATCCACAGTTCTTTCCTCGCCGGTATAGTCATAACCCCAGACTTCATTCAACAGCTTCTCCCTGGAAAAGACATGATTTTGCCGCTGCATCAAAAAAGTTAACAGGGCAAATTCGCGGAATGTAAGCTCTATTAACTTGCCACCTTTAAAAGCCTCCATGGTGTTAAAATCAACTTCAATATCGCCCAATCTCAAACGGGAACCGGAAGCCTGGCTGCTTTCATGCGACCGGCGCAGAACAGCCTTAACCCGGGCAACCACCTCACGGACACTAAAAGGCTTGGTTATGTAATCATCGGCGCCAAGCTCCAGGCCTACTACTTTATCTACTTCTTCTTCCTTGGCGGTAATCATAATAACGGGGATTTTACTGTGATAAGTGCGAATTTCTTGACATACTTGAAAGCCATCTTTTCCCGGAAGCATGATATCGAGTAAAACCAGATCAAAGTCTTCCTGATTTATTTTATGTAGCGCTTCTTCTCCATCAAAAACCAGTTCCGCTTCATAGCCTTCTTTTTCCAGGCTGTATTGGAGAATCTCGCCTATTGATCTTTCATCATCTACTACCAATATCTTATCTGACATCAGACCTCCTGTAAATCAAAGTTCTTTTATAACAAGTTTTAACCATGCAATTCGCGTTGGAGTTTCCCATATCCTCCCCGCAACCTGCATTCCCTATCATCCCCAATTCACCTTCACGCCTGAACACGCACAAAAAACCAAAGACCGGGGGCCTTTGGCGTAAATACTTAAACCCTTTTAACCAACTTTAAGTTTCCTTAATGCAAGACATGCAAGACTGACAACAAGCTAAAAGTAATCGCGGGGATTTACCGGGTTAGCACTCTTCCATCCACCGCCACCGGACTTGGTGCGAATTTCAAAGTGTAAATGAATGCCCGTGCGACCATAAGTGCGGCCCGTATTACCCATATAGGCAATAGTGCTTCCTTTTTCCACACTTTCCCCGGAACTTACCAGCATTTCGCTGCAATGGGCGTAAACGGTATAATGGCTGCCGTGATCGATTACCACTGTTTTACCATAGCCACCATCATAAGACGCAGATACTACCGTGCCGGAACCTGCTGCCACAATAGGGGTGCTCGTCAAAGTGGAAGCGTAAATATCCAATCCGGAGTGTCCGCCAGAGAAACCACGGGTAACTCTGCCTCCACCATCATACGAACTGGGGATAGGCCAGATGAAATCCCCCGACCCTTCGCTAACCTCACTCGAGGAATAAGTATGAGTTTTAGTTCCTTCAAGTATGATCTCGTCCTGGGGTTCCTCTGCAACTATTTCCTCGACTTTTTCCTTTTCCACTTTCTCATCATTTTCCCAGGTTATATGATAAACAATTTCTTTAACTCCTTTTTTCCCCTCTTCCTTAACTTCGCTCTCTCCACGCTTCAATTCATCCGAATCTTCATACTGAGTATCATAGGAAATAGATTCTTCTTCTTTGTATTCTTCCACCGAAACCAGGGTAAGCTCATTAAAAACATCGTCTTCCGAATCTTCATCATCAACTTCCCTTGCTCCACGAGAACTCAGATGAACTCTCTGGAATGGTTCATCAGGGGAAAGATAAGCAAAAGCTTCCTGGGTAGTCATTACTTCTTCCGGAGAAACTTGTTCCCAAGTGCCTTTAATTTCTTCTTTGAGTTCTATGCTAATAAGCTCCCGCTCTTCACCGGCAAGCTGGATATGGGTGTTTTTTATCTCTTCAATTAATTCCTCGTAGGACTTAGGGTTGTAAAGGTAAAAACTGGCCTGGTCATCTATAGTCACCTTATAAGCCCAGGTAGAATACTCCAGTTCTTCAGTCAAAAAACTTAAAATTTCTTCGGTATCATCAAGGTGGGTGGGATGAAATTCCGCTTCGGAAAATCGCACCGAAGATTCTACTTCCACCCTGGTGTCATATTGCTCACTCATAATTTCGGCTAGCTCATCCATAAAGCTCTCCACAGTTTCGGTGTCTTCTACCAGGCCAAGTTTGGAATCTTCAAAATATACAGTGTGATAGAAATTTTCATAATAGCTATATATACCAAGGCAAAGAGAGAGGACCAAGCATGACGCCATCATAAATGTTGCCGGATTTGCAGACCGGCGTGAAGGTATGTAAGTTTTCAGTTTTTGATTTATTTTGCTAAAGATTGTCTTTCCTTTTTCAAGTATTTTCTCTCGTTGTCGCCAGTACCCCCGTGTTACATCAAAACTCTTCATTCTTCTGCTCCTCCTGCTCTGTTAATATTATTTATATGTGTAAGTGCTGGTTAGTTACTCTTGGCTGATTTTGCTCTTTTTCTCTCTTTTCTCTCTGTTTTCTCTATTGTTAAGAATCAGTAAACATATTAAACTTTCATAATATTCAATGTCCAAAGTGATAGATTCTGTTTATTGTTCAAAATTCCTCCCTGACTTCTAAAAAAAATTGTTAAATTTGTCTTCAGGCACTTTTTTCGGTTTAATTCTCCATCCTCTCTAAAACTTCCCTGGCGGCTATAACCCCTGACGCCGAGGCTTGGACCAGTCCCCGGGTTACTCCTGCTCCATCTCCCACCGCGAAAAGATTTTCGATCTGAGTTTCCAGGGCAGGAGTCAACTCCAGACGGTAGGAATAAAATTTCACTTCCACCCCATATAAAAGAGTGTGGCGGGAATTAACCCCCGGAGCCACCTTGTCCAGAGCTTCCAGCATCTCTAAGAGTGAAGTTAGATGACGATAAGGTAAAACCAGGCTCAGATCACCCGGAGTGGCTTGTGGCATAGTAGGAGTTACCAGGCCCCGGTCAATGCGATCCTGGGTAGAACGCCGGCCTTCCAGCAGATCACCCAGCCTCTGGATAAGTACGCCATCGCCCAGCATGTTAGCCAAGCTGGCTATATATTTGCCATAGCGAATGGGTTCTCTAAAAGGTTCGGTAAACATCTTGCTCACCAGCAGGGCAAAGTTGGTATTCGCTGTCTGCTTATGGGCATAGCTGTGTCCGTTTACAGTAATAAGGCCATTGTTGTTTTCGGCCACCACTTCCCCGAATGGGTTCATGCAAAAAGTGCGAACCCGGTCGTCAAAAGATGGCGAATAATACACAAGCTTGGACTCATAAAGTTTGGCCGTGAGGTGCTCCATGGTTACCCCCGGCACCTCCACGCGCACTCCAATATCTACAGGGTTGTTAACTCCTTTAAGGCCTAATTTTTTGCTCTCCTCTAAAAACCACTCAGCCCCAGCACGGCCAGGGCCGCATATTACACAAGGAGCAAAGTAGGTCTGATCTTCTTCAGTCAAAACCCCCCTGGCCTTACCATCTTCCACCAAAACCTCCCTTACTCCTTCACTGGTGCGGATATCGATCTGCTGCTCCAGCTTTTCCCGCATCCGGGTCAGGATAAGGTTGCAGTTTTCAGTGCCCAGATGCCTGATCTGGGCCGGAATTAGATTCAAGTCAGCCGTTGCTGCTTGGCGTTTCAAATCTTTGGTGGTCTCATCATCAGCTCCGTACAAATCAGCAGGAGCCCCATAAGACAAGTATTCTTGATCCACATAATTGATAAGCTCTTCTACCACTTTGGAGCTAACATAATCACTAAGCACACCACCAAATTGAGGTGAAAGCGTTAATTTGCCATCGCTAAAAGCACCGGCTCCGCCAAAACCGCAAATCAACAAGCAGGGTTTGCAATGCAAACACGAGCTTTCTCCGGATTTAACAAAACACTTGCGCTGGTTAATATCCTTGCCTTTTTCCAGCACCAATATTTTCAAACCATTCTTTTGTTTGTAAAGCTCCATGGCGGCAAATATCCCAGAGGGACCAGCCCCAATAATAATTACATCATACTCATTGCTACTCAAAAATAACTCACCCCACAATTGTTGGAGAGTGGAAAGAAAAGGATCATCAATAGCAAAATTTTTTAAAGTTCAATGCTCGGCATATTCAGCACTCAAGTTGCCAAACTTTACAAAATGATCCATAAAATAAAGCTCAAACTTTCCAACCGGGCCATTTCGCTGCTTGGCCACAATTATTTCCGCTATGTTTTTCTTTTCCGCTTCTTCTACATAATAGTCTTCCCGATAAATAAAAATTACCATATCCGCATTAGCCTCAATTCCTCCCGATTCCATCAAATCACTTAAAATAGGCCTGCGGTCAGTTCTCTTTTCTACGGCCCGGCTCAACTGGGAAAGGGCGATTACCGGGATATTCAACTCCTTGGCCAGAGCTTTTAGAGAACGTGAAATATCCGACAATTCTTGCTGCCTGTTTTCACTTTTACCCTGGCTGCTCATTAGTTGCAAATAATCAATAAAAATAGCGCTGAGGCCTTTTTCCGCCTTCAAGCGCCGGGCTTTAGAACGTATTTCCATGACAGTCTGGCCGGCGTTGTCGTCAATAAACAATTCCGCTTCACTAAGAGGACCTACCGCGTTAACCAGCTTAGGCCAGTCATCCTTGGCCAAAAAACCATTGCGCAGTTTTTGGGAATCCACCTGGGCCTGAGAGCATAACATCCGCTGGGCCAGCTGCTCTTTGGACATTTCCAGGCTATAAAAAGCAACCGGTAACTTTTCATTTACAGCAACATGCTGGGCTATATTTAAAGCAAAAGTTGTCTTTCCCATAGCAGGCCTGGCAGCTAAAATGATCAGGTCTGATTCATGAAGCCCGGCAGTTAGCTGATCAAAATCTAAAAAACCAGTAGGGATACCGGTTACTCCAGACTTTTTCTCAGTAAGCCTTTCAATGCGGTCAAAAGTTTCGGTTAAAACATCTTTCAGTTGCACAAAACCTTTGTCGGAAGTATGGGTGGCAACTTCAAAGATCAATTGCTCGGCCTTGTCCAGGAACTCTTCTACATTATCCGGAATTTCGTAACTTTCTCTTACAATCTCAGTTGACACCTGGATTATGTTACGCAAAATAGACTTTTCTTTAATGATGCGGGCATAATATTGAACATTGGCCGCAGTAGGGACTGTATTAACCAGGGTGGTAACATAGGTATACCCGCCAATTTCTTCCAGGATGCCCTGGCTCCGGAGCTCGTCAGTGAGGGTAATCATATCTACCGGTTCGTTTTGATCTAACAAGTTGGTAATGGCATTAAATATTTTTTGATGCGCGGTCCGATAAAAGTCATTTTCGCTCAATAACTCCTGGGCTAAATATGCAGCTTCTTTTTCAATAACCATAGCCCCTAAGACAGATTGTTCCGCATCTAAATTATGTGGAGGAACCCTTGTTTCCAGCAAATATCTTCCCCTCCATGATCCATTATATTTTCTTCTTCCCCGGCGTACTTCAGGAAAAGCTAAACCAGATTGAAAGGTGGTTTGAAAACATATTTTATGTACTTTTCACTCACCCGGAATGATTTTTTTTAGCTTTCCTGATTTTCTTCGCTACCCTGAAGCTCACCCTCCATATTTTCGCTCTCTACCACAACCTGCACATTAGCCTGCACATTAGCTCTCAGCTTCAAAGTTACAGGGTATTCACCTATTCTTTTAATTGGCTCTTCAATTTCCACTTTGCGCTTATCAAGCTGAAAACCTGCTTCTTCCAGTTTTGTGGCAATATCACTGGCAGTAACGGAGCCAAACAACTTTCCTTCTTTACTTGTAGGAAGAGTAAATTTGACTGTTTTACCAGCAAGCTTCTCTGCAACTTGTTGGGCTTTTTCTTCTTCCTGAGCTTCTTTTTTCTTCTGAATGGCAATTTGCTTCTCAGCCTCTTTCAGTTTGGCTGGAGTAGCCTCTTCTGCCAGTTTACGGGGTAATAAATAGTTACGGGCATAACCATCGGCCACGTTCTTAACTTCCCCTTTATTGCCAAGATTTTCGACATCCTGTAACAATATAACCTTCATAATATTATCCTCCTCAAGCTAATTTCTTGTAACAGAACTTGCCTGCGCCTCTTAAAACTTTTAATTAATGGAGGTATTTAACACTTTTAGGTTTCTATCTACAAAAATCGGGAAACCCTACCAGGTAAAAACCGGTGCCTTTTCAAGGGCACCGTAAAATTAGTTAAATATCTCTTTCTTCCGGCCACCATCGCCATCTGTCTTGTCATTAAACATTTTCAGAAGTAAACGGAAGCAGGGCCAGTAACCTGGCTCGTTTAATGGCTATGGTAAGTTGCCGCTGGTGATGAGCACAGTTGCCCGAGATGCGGCGTGGAAGGATTTTTCCTCTTTCAGTAACGTATTTTTTCAATTTATCGTATTGCTTGTAGTCAATATGCTCTACTTTTTCCTGGCAAAAAGTACAAACTTTCTTTTTGGGTTTTCTTCCTCTATCCCTCTGCACTTCTAGCACCCTCTTTCTTAAATAATGATTTAATTATCCACGCGCCGTTGGAGTTAAGCTAACTCCGGGCGCTCAATTTCGACATTTCCTGCGTTTTGCAGGTTAAAATCAGTACCTCGGTTCAAATTTTAGAAATTATGCTTCCTGTTTTACGGTTAAAGACCGAATGACTTCATCGTTCATTTTGTAGAAGCGATCCAATTCACTTAAAACGTCCTGGTTACCGTAAAAATTTACTTGATAGTAGTCGCCTTCTTTATAGGTTTTGTTAATAGTGTAGGCTAATTTTTTCTTTCCCCAACCATCAAGCTGGATAAGTTCACCGCCATTTTTGCTAATGACTTCTTTTACCTTTTCCAGCATGCTATCCTTGGTTTCCTCATCCAGATCGCTTTGCAGAATAAATACGCTCTCGTATGCAGTCATTTTTTCACCTCCCTTCGGACTAAGCGGCCCTGTTTATCCACAGGGCAGGGACAAGAAGAAATATATCATATTTGCATTTTTTAAGCAATAATCCACAGCAAATCTACAATCTAAAAAATAAATGAATGAGAAAAAGAGACTCTATATTACTACACCAGAGCATAAATGGTATTAATTAAAGTTTAACAAGAATTATCGACATATTTTAGCCGTTGCAGGCATATTTGATATCTGTTAATATGAATTTACATTTTCACAGCCAGTTATTCACAGGCCTTGTGGATAAGTGGCTATCTTGTGGATAACTTGCTCCTTAGAAATTTATCATCAAATACTACATATTCCTTTTATGGGGGATTTTTTTATGGAAACAGAAGTAGGCGCTCTTTGGGAAAAGGTGTTGCAGGAAGTTGAAAAACACCTGAATAAGGTTAGCTTTGACGCTTGGGTTAAACAGATTCGACCTCTCAATTTTCAAGATGATCTCCTCCTCGTAGAAGTACCAAACGAATTTACCAGAGACTGGCTGGAAAACAGGCATAAAGATCTTCTTGTGGATTCTCTCCGCAAAGTTGCTGAAAAAGATTGTCAGATTCAATTTCAATGCGGGCCCACAATAAAAGAAGAATCAGAACAAGATTTTACCAGCAGCAGTCAGGAATATAGGCAGCATCAACCTCAGTCACATTCTGCCGGCACTAATAGGAACTCAACAATTAAATCAAATAATACCAGGAATCCCAGCACTTTAGTCTACAATCCACCCTGGTTAAATCCCAAGTACACTTTTGAAACTTTCGTAGTAGGAGGGTGTAACCGACTGGCTCATGCCGCATCCCTGGCTGTTGCCGAAGCACCTTCTAAAGCTTACAATCCTCTTTTTATTTATGGCGGAGTAGGGCTGGGCAAAACTCATCTGATGCACGCTATAGGGCATTTTGTAATTAGCAATTATTCCCAAAACAATGTTTTTTATCTTTCTTCGGAAAAATTCATGAATGAATTTATAAACGCTATCCGAGATAACAAGACAGTGGATTTTCGTAATAAATACCGCAATATTGATGTGCTGCTGGTAGACGATATCCAATTTTTGGCCGGAAAAGAGCAAACACAGGAAGAATTTTTCCATACCTTTAATGCACTTCACGAGAGTAACAAACAGATTATCATCTCCAGCGATCGTCCGCCCAAGGAAATTCCTACCTTGGAGGACAGGCTACGCTCCCGTTTCGAATGGGGATTGATCACAGATATAACTAAACCCGATCTGGAAACTCGCATCGCTATTCTTAAGAAAAAAGCCCATACAGAAAACGTTCAAATCCCCAGCGAAGTTATTAACTATATTGCCAGTAAAATTGAAACTAATATCCGGGAATTAGAAGGAGCCTTGATCAGGGTAATGGCTTATTCTTCATTGAATAATACTCCTGTTGACCTAGACATTGCCGACGAGGCCTTAGATAACATCCTGATTGAAAGAAAAAGTGAAGTGACTGTTGAAAAGATAATTCAGACTACTGCTGAACACTTTGACATCAGCCCCGAAGATATTAAAGCAAAAAAAAGAAGCAAGAACATAGCTTTTCCCCGTCAAATAGCTATGTTTCTTTCCCGCGAACTAACTGAGCATTCCCTGCCCAAACTGGGCAACGAATTTGGAGGAAAGGACCATACCACAATAATTCACGCCTATAACAAAATAAAAAAATCTTTCATGGAAGATCCAGAAGTAAGAGATATTATTGACAGTTTAAAACATAACATTGTGAGTTATTAACACCATCCCTGTTAATTGGTGTGAATAAGTGCTAAACGATTGTGGTTTTGTTAAAAACTCTGAACAACCTTACAAGGTTGTGGATAAATATTAGATTCTATTAACAAGGATTAAGTCGTTATAACAAGGATTAATAGCAGTTATTCACAAAACTAACAAGCTCTACTACTATTACTAACTATATATAAAATTTAATATATAAAGAATATAAGGAGGTTAATCAATGTTTTTGAAAAAAGATAAGCAAAGCTTACACAAACAACTTGACATAGCAGAAAAGGCCCTTCCGGGAAAAACAACCATGCCTCTCTTGCAAAATATATTTATGGAAAAAGATAGTGATAAATTAACATTAATGGCTACCAACTTGGAAATTGGCATAAAAAGTAATTTAAAATTAGATGGAGAATTGGAAGATTCTGAAGAAGCAGAACTTGAGCAGATTTTAATACCTGCCAAAATCATAGATATAGTGAAACATTTGCCGGAACAAGAAGTTAAAATTAAAGTAGATGCAGAAAATTATAATATCCATATCCAAAGTGGAGAAGCTAAGTTTAATTTGAAAGGCATTAATGCAGAAGAGTATCCTGTGTTTGCAGAGCAAGAACCTGAAAAAAAACCTCTGAAACTAAAAGAAAAAGAGCTCAAAGAGAGCATCAGGAGAACTATCTTTGCTACTTCTTCCGATGAAGGCAGGCCAGCATTTACCGGCCTGTTAATTTCTATAGAAGGGCAGAGTTTGAATTTTATTGCTTCAGATACATATCGCCTGGTTATTGAAGAAAAGGAAATTGAAGAATGGGGATACGAAGAAAATAAATTTCTAGTTCCGGCCCGCTCCCTGCGAGAATTAAGTAAGTTACTTGGTGACGATGAAGATGAAGTTTGGATCTACCCTGTGGATAAACAGCTAATTTTCTCTTTCAAGGATATATTTTTCTTTACTCGCTTACTGGAAGATAAGTTTCCCGATTTTAGGAAGGTTATTCCCAGTGAGCATACTACCCGTATAACAGTGGAAAAAGAACTTTTTGAAGATCTGGTGTCTCGAGCCGCACTTTTGTCTGATAATATTAGCCGGGCCATGAAATTAAAGTTGGAGGATCAAGAATTGATGATTACCAGCTCCTCCGAAATGGGCAAGATGGAAGAAGGTATGCCGGTAAAAGAACAAGAAGGAGAAGATATTGAAATACTGCTAAATGTTAAATTTGTAATGGATATTCTCCGGGTGTTGGATTGTGAAGAAATAGAGATTAAGTTCAGTGGAAGGGAAGCGCCCACTATTATGCGTCCGGCTCAAGAAGACAACTATCTTTACCTGGTGTTGCCCATAAAGGTGGAACAGCCCATGTAGGAGGCATTGAGTTGCACTTAAAAACGTTGGAGATAAAGAACTTTCGAAACTACGCTGCAGAGCAATTGGAACCAGGGCCCAGTCTAAATATAATTTATGGGGAAAACGCCCAGGGAAAAACTAATTTACTGGAAGCTGTTTATTATTTGCTGTCAGCAGTATCTCACCGGACTCGAAAAGACAGGGAACTCATTAAATGGGAAACAAATTTCTTAGCCCTCCGGGGAGAAGTTTTATTCCAGGAAAAAGAAAAAAAAAAGTTGGAAGTAGTATATAAAAATACTAAAAACAAAACGGTTAAGTTAAATGGGAAGAATTTAACTGTGGATAAGTATTTTGCCCAGTTTCCGGTGGTTATATTTTACCCCCAGGATCTTTACCTGGTAACTGGTGGTCCTGCAGAACGCAGGAGGTTTTTAAACACTCTCATTACCAGGATAAACCCCTCTTATTATCACCACTTGATTAATTATTACCGTGCCCTGCGACAACGCAACAATCTCCTCAGAGAAATGGCCACGAGCAAAGAAGAGTTTAAAACTTGGGAAGATCTTATGGCCACTTACGGAGGGAAAATAATTGTGGAAAGAACTAATTTTATCAAGGAATTGAGTGATCACGCTTCATTTTTTCAGGAATACTTCACCTCCGGAAAAGAAAAGATGGAACTTGTTTATAAGACAGTTATGGACAAAGTTAAAAATTTGAATAATGTAGAATCCTGGCAAGGTTTAGAAGGAGAGAGTGAAACAGAGGTAAAATTGTCTCAATTGCTGGAAAGGAAAAGAGAGGAAGAATTAAAGCGTGGCTATACACTGGTGGGCCCCCACCTGGAAGATATAAAAGTGATGCTTAATAACAGGGAGGTAAAGAAATTTTCTTCCCAGGGGCAGAAAAGGACGGCGGTTATTTCAATGAAAATGGCCCAGTCAGAAATAATGCTGGAGAGAAAGAAAGAAAAACCATTGTTGCTTATGGATGATTGTTTCTCGGAGCTTGATCCTGCCCGGGGAAATCAGATTTTGGATTTAATTAATAACAGGGATTTGCAGTGTCTGGTGACCAGCTACGAAAAATTGGAGTTGCCCCCGAAAAGTCAGGGTTGCTTATTTAGAGTGGAAGGGGGAACAATAAAAAGTGGATAACGTAGGGGATCTAATAAAACATTTATTAAAAAACAGCAATATGTGGGGAGCGGTAAAGAGACAAGAAATAATTGTGAAGTGGCCAGAGGTGGTTGGCTCAAAAATAGCTAACCATACTGAAGCGGTTAAAATTGATAAGGATGTGTTGTGGGTTAAAGTGCGGGATTCGGTATGGATGCACCACTTGAGTTTACTTAAGCCTAAACTGAAGAAAAATGTAAATAATTATGCCGGCGGAACGCTTATTAAAGATGTTTATTTTTTTATCGGGGATATCGTTAAACCAGAGGAAGATAAGCAGGAAGAACAGTGTGGAACGAATAATTTTGAGGGATGGGATTTTTCGGAACAAGAAATAGAGCAAATGATAGGGGAACTTCCCCCGCATGAAGAAGAAATAAAGGAAAAAATAAAGAAAATACTACAAAATAACCGGTGATTTATTTTCATAATTCCAGGTTGCCTGTATATGTTATACTATCCTTGATAGAGTAATTGCAGTAAAGAAGATTTATTATTTAAGGAGGAATAAAATTGTTCTTGCACATTGGCGATTCGCGGATTGTGTTTTTGGATGAACTCATTGGAATTTTTAATCTTGGTAGTAATGAGAACGAAGATAATAAGCAATTTTTGGAGTATGCCGCCGATGATAGTGAATTAAAAAGGCGGGATTACGAGAATGATAAATCTTTTGTAGTGACCGCTGAAAACGTATATTTTTCTCCCATTTCTTCTTCTACTCTGGCCAAGCGGGAAGAAAAATAAGAAGGCAATTATGGTCACAAAGCAACGGTTCTTAGTGTGACCCACAAAATAGTCTCTTTTAAAAAGGGTTATATAGCCATAAGTCACAGAAGAACCGTCTCTCTGTGACGTGAAATAGCTTTGTGTAAATAACAATGATTTAAAATATACGTAACTATTTAGGGATGACAATTCACCGATAGGCAATAGCGTTTGTAGAAAGATTTGTTCATAGTTTTGGGAAAGACGTCCATCGAATTACCTGGAATAAAAGTTCATAAGTTGGGCTTAGGTTCCCTCCTCCCCCGGCGGGAGGAGGTTAGGAGGAGGGGGGCTTTTAAACACACCCCCATCCCGACCTTCCCCCGTCGAGGGGGAAGGGGAAGACGTCCGTCCTAACCCCCTCAGGGGGAAGGAAAAGAATAGGACTTCCCGGTTATTTGCCATCTGAATAGTTACAAATATACTTACTTATTTGTTTGGTATTTTTTTGTATATTGTCTTGGTTTGGGTTATAATTAATAGGGTGCACATATTTAAAGTAAAAAGCTGGAGGTATATTAGCGTATGGTAGCAATGGGAAGAATGGATAATGGAGGATATGATGCTTCACAAATTCAAGTGTTGGAAGGACTGGAAGCAGTAAGAAAAAGGCCCAGCATGTATATTGGGTCTACTTCTAGTAGGGGACTTCACCAGCTTATTTTTGAAGTTATAGATAATAGTATTGACGAGTCACTGGCGGGCTATTGTCAGAATATAACCCTGACCATTTATGATGATAACAGTGTAAGCGTTGAAGACGATGGAAGGGGAATCCCGGTAGAAAAACATCCTCAGCAAAAACGCCCGGCGCTGGAAGTGGTGCTCACTACTTTGCACGCGGGAGGTAAGTTTAGCCGGGAAAGTTATAAGGTTGCGGGAGGATTGCACGGGGTGGGCCTTTCGGTGGTAAATGGCCTGTCTGATTGGCTGGAGATTGAAGTTAAAAGGGATGGCAAAACTTATTACCAGCTTTATGAAAAGGGAAAGCCGATTACTGAATTAAAGGAAACAGGTAAAAACAACGGGACAAGCGGTACCAGAATTTCCTACAAAGCAGATGAAACTATTTTTGAAAGCCTCAATTATGAATATGAAACTATAGTTCAAAGGCTTAGAGAGCTGGCTTTTTTGAATAAAGGTGTTACTATCAACTTCATAGATAAAAGGTCTGATAAGCAGGAAAGTTTCAGCTATGAAGGTGGGATAGCTTCTTTTGTTGCTTATTTGAATCAGGGAAAAGAAGTGATCATGAACGAACCTGTTCACATTGAAAACGAAAAAGATGGTAATAACGTGGAAGTGGCCTTGCAATATAATACAGGTTATAGTGAATTAATTTACTCTTTTGCAAATAACATTAGAACTACAGAAGGCGGCACCCATGAAATGGCATTAAAGAGTTGCCTTACCCGCTTGCTTAATGATGTGGGTAGAAAGATGGGTGTCTTAAAGGATAATCAGGGCAACTTGAGCGGAGAAGATGTGCGGGAAGGATTAACCGCGGTGGTAAGTGTGAAACTGATGGAGCCTCAGTTTGAAGGCCAAACCAAGACAAAGCTTGGCAACACGGAAATACGCGGCATAGTAGATGCTATTTTGTATGAAAATCTGGAAATTTTTCTAGAGCAAAACCCTGCTATCACCAAGAAGATACTGGAAAAATGCCTCAGGGCTTCCCGGGCCAGGGAAGCAGCCAAAAAGGCCCGGGAACTTACTCGCCGTCAAAATGCTATGGAATCTCTGGGCCTGCCCGGAAAGCTTGCTGATTGTGTTAGCAAGGATCCGGCTGAAAGTGAGCTCTTTATCGTGGAGGGGGATTCAGCCGGAGGTTCTGCCAAACAGGCCCGTGAGCGAGGATTTCAAGCAGTGCTTCCATTGCGGGGAAAAATTTTAAACGTGGAAAAAGCGCGGCTGGATAAAATATTAAGCAATGAAGAAATTCGGACTCTAATTACAGCTATAGGCACCGGGATAGGGGATGAATTTAAAATAGAAAAGACCCGTTATCAAAAAATAATTATTATGACTGATGCCGACGTGGATGGGTCTCATATCAGAACTTTGATGTTAACTTTCTTATACCGGTACATGCAACCACTGATAAATTCGGGTTTTGTTTACATTGCCCAGCCTCCGCTATACAAAATGAAAATAGGCAAAAAGGAAGAGTATCTGTATAATGAAGAGGCCTTTGAAAAGTGGCTGGAAGAAAACAACAAGGATAATCTTTCTATTCAGAGGTTTAAGGGTTTGGGAGAAATGAATCCGGAGCAGCTGTGGGAAACTACCATGAATCCCGAAACCCGAAAAATCAAGCGGGTGGAACTATTCGATGCGTTTCAGGCAGATCAGATATTCAATATTTTGATGGGAGATAAAGTAGAACCTCGCCGCGAGTTTATTGAGAATAATGCGCTAGATGTCAAAAACCTTGATATCTAAAAACATTTTCAGTTTATAAATTGGCAACCATTTCTATATTTAGATATTCATTTGAGGAGGAAACATGGCTGAGGAGGAAAAAAATCAAGTAACTCCAGTAAATATTCATGACGAGGTAAAAAGTTCATTTTTAGATTATGCCATGAGTGTTATTGTGAGCAGGGCCTTGCCTGATGTAAAGGATGGCTTAAAGCCTGTTCACAGGCGTATTCTGTATGCAATGAGTGATATGGGTTTAACCCCGGACAAGCCTCATCGCAAGTCCGCCAGGGTGGTAGGGGAAGTTCTTGGTAAATACCACCCCCACGGTGATCTTTCGGTATATGATGCCCTGGTGAGATTAGCGCAGGATTATGCCAGCCGCTATCCCCTGGTTGATGGACATGGAAATTTTGGGTCCGTGGATGGGGATTCGGCTGCAGCTATGCGGTATACGGAAGCCCGTATGGCTTCCATTGCCGCGGAGATGCTCACAAATATTAAAAAGGAAACAGTGGATTTTAGGCCTAATTTTGATGAGAGCTTGCAAGAACCGGTGGTTTTACCCTCTAGATTTCCTAATATCCTGGTAAACGGTTCTTCGGGAATTGCAGTGGGCATGGCTACTAATATTCCACCGCATAACCTGAATGAAGTAATTGATGCTATTAATTATTTCATCGATAAACCGGATGCCGAAATAAATGAACTCATGCAGTTTATCAAGGGCCCTGATTTTCCCACCGGTGCATTAATAGTGGGCCGGGAAGGCATCAATAATGCTTACCAGAATGGCAAGGGCATAATTAAAATTCAGGGCAAAGTAGAAGTTGAAAGCAGTGCCAAAAAGAAAGATGTTATTGTGATCAAAGAGATTCCCTATATGCAAAACAAAGCCAAGCTGGTGGAAAAAATAGCGGATTTGATCAAGGAGAAGAAAATTGAAGGTATCAGCGATTTGCGAGATGAGTCGAACCGGTTTGGTATACGGGTAGTAATGGAGATTCGCTCCGGATTTAACCCCCACCTGATTATCAACCAGCTATATAAATTTACTCCGTTGCAGCAGAGTTACGGGATTAATTTATTGGCCCTGGTAGATGGAGAGCCACGGGTGTTGAATCTTAAAGAAATTTTATATCACTACCTGGAACATCAAAAAGATGTTATCATACGGCGGACCAAGTTTGATTTACGGAAAGCTGAGGACCGGCTCCATGTGGTGGAAGGCCTCATGGTGGCTCTTTCCAACCTGGATGAGGTAATTAAGATAATTCGCGGTTCTGAAGATGTTCCTACTGCCCGTCAGAGCTTAATGCAAAGATTTGATCTTACCGAGGTGCAGGCGCAGGCGATTTTAGATATGCGTTTGCAGAAATTGACAGGCCTGGAAAGAGAAAAGCTGGAAGAAGAACATGAGAGTTTGCAAAAGGATATTGCTTATTATAAACGTCTTTTGGAAGATGAGGCTATGTTGATGAGTGTGATCAAAGCGGAATTGGAAGAAATCAAAACCAAGCATGGTGATAAACGCAGAACTCAGATCACGGAAGATAGTGAGGAAATTGACGAGATGGCCCTGATCCGGGAAGAAGAAGTAGTATTAACCCTTACCCAGAAAGGTTACATTAAACGGATGCCCCTTGATAACTACAAGAGCCAGCGTAGAGGCGGCAAGGGTATTATTGGGGCCAAAACCAGGGAAAATGATTATATTAAAGCGATGCACATATGCTCGACGCATAGCAACCTGCTATGTTTTACGAACAAAGGAAGGGTATATCAGATTAAAACCCACGAAATTCCTGAAGCCAAGCGACAGTCCAGGGGAACTGCCATGATTAATTTGCTGCCATTTCAGGAGAACGAGCATATTACCAGGCTGGTTCCCATTCAAGATTTTGATAAAAACCAGTACCTGCTCATGATAACGGCGCGGGGGTATATCAAAAAGACACCCCTGAAAGCGTTTAACAATGCCCGTAAGTCCGGCATAATTGCATTGTCCATGAACGAAGGGGATGAATTGGTAAGCGTGTTAATGACAGAAGGTGGCGAAGAAATTGTTATTGGGTCAGACACCGGACATTTTATCCGCTTCAAGCAGGATGACGTGAGGTCCATGGGTAGAAATGCCCGCGGAGTGAAAGCTATCAGACTTGAGAGCAACGCAACTTTGATTGGTGCTGACTGCATTCAGGATGATAAATATATATTGCTCATAACCAGCAAGGGTTATGGCAAGAGAGTATCTTTGGATGAACTGGGATCTCAGAGACGCGGCGGAAAAGGAGTTCTGGCTATCAAGACAGATCATAAGAGTGGCAAACTGAGCAGTTTTAAAGTAATTAAGGGTGATGAGGAGTTTATGATCGGGACGGCCAAGGGAATAATATTAAGACAAAAAGCTAAAGAAGTTTCCATTCAAAGAAGATATTCCCGCGGCGTAACTTTGATTAAAGTCGGGGAAGATGATTATGTGAGGATATTGACCGATATTGATTAAATTTTAATTTTAATAATTAAATCAATAGATTGTTGGGGGGTAAATATATGGGAAGACTTAAAATTACTGATACCACCCTGCGGGATGCGCATCAATCATTGATGGCTACCAGGATGAGGACCGAAGATATGATTCCGGTGCTGGAAAAAATGAACCGGGCTGGATACCATTCCATGGAAGTGTGGGGAGGAGCCACATTTGATAGTTGCATGCGGTTTCTGGACGAAGATCCATGGGAAAGGTTGACTTTGCTGAAAGAAAAATTGAAAGATACTAAATTGCAAATGTTGCTCAGGGGCCAAAACCTGGTAGGATACAAGCACTACCCTGATGAAGTGGTGGAAGAGTTTGTGCATAAAGCAGTTAAGAACGGCATTGATATTATCCGAATTTTTGATGCTTTAAATGATGTTCGCAACATGGAAAAAGCAATTGAGTGCACTAAAGAAGCAGGAGCTCATGCCCAGGGAACTATAAGTTATACCATCAGTCCGGTTCATGACCTGGATCATTTTGTGGAAGTGGCCGAAGTTCTCAAGCAAATGGGTGCCGATTCTATCAGTATCAAGGATATGGCTGGTTTAATTACTCCTACTGATGCTTATGATCTTGTGACCAAACTTAAAGGAGAAGTAGGATTACCAGTTCAACTGCACTGCCATTATACCAGTGGAATGGCTTCCATGGCATACTTAAAGGCAGTGGAAGCAGGGGTAGATGTGGTGGATACAGCGGCTGCCCCTCTATCACTGGGCACAAGCCAACCGCCTACTGATAGCATAGTTGCTGCTTTGCAGGGCACGTCCTACGATACCGGCATAGATATCGAAGTGCTGGCCGAGATAAGCAATCATTTTAAAACCATCAGAAAAAATTATCACATTCCCGGGGATATTGCTATTGGCGTGGATACCAACGTATTGAATTATCAAGTTCCCGGAGGAATGATTTCCAACCTGAGCTCACAGCTGGCAGAACAAAATTCTTCACATCTGATAGAAGATGTGCTGAAAGAAGTGCCCCGGGTGAGGGAAGAATTAGGGTATCCTCCCCTGGTTACTCCTTCCAGCCAGATCGTAGGCACTCAGGCAGTGGTTAATGTGCTTATGGGTGAAAGGTATAAGATGGTTTCCACGGAAGTGAAAAATTATCTAAAGGGGCTATATGGACAGCCTCCGGGCAAGATAGACGAAGAATTACGCCAGAGCGTTTTAAAAGGAGAGGAGTTTATAACCGGCCGCCCCGCTGATCAATTAGAGCCGGTGCTGGAAAAGTCCAGAGAAGAGATTAAAGATTATATGGAAAAAGAAGAAGATGTTCTTTCCTACATCCTGTTTCCTAATGTAGCCTTGAACTTTTTCAAAAGACGCCGTGGGGAAGAGCCTCCTTTGGCAGCTGCGGCGGGAACAGGGGCCAATAATAAGCAGCCTGCTAAAGAAAATTTAGAACCGGAGCTCTATAATATTAATGAAGTTGATCCTTCGTTAATCGGTTCTGCCGGAGATAGGCTGGTATATTACCCCGCCTGAACCCTTGGTTAAGCCTATAAAGGCTTTTTTCCTTTTCCATTGACACCAGATAGTGGCGGTTGTATAATAACGCTCGTAAATAAAGAAGCATATAATGAGCTATTTTATCATAAAAAAAGGGGAATAGATTTATGAAGAGAACTTATCAACCTAAAAACAAAAAGCGCAAAAGAGTCCATGGTTTTTTGAAAAGGATGAAAACCAACTCAGGCCGGAGAGTAATCAAAAATCGCCGCAAGAAGAATAGAAAAAGGCTTTCTGCCTGATAAAATATGAAAAAAACGCTATACCGATTGCGAAAAAACAGGGAGTTTCAGCAAGTATTTAAGAAGGGACACAAGATCCCCGGCAGGTATACATTGCTGTTTTATCGCCGCAACAAAAAGAGTTATAATCGGTTTGGTTTTACTGTTAGCAGGAAAGTTGGCAAGAGTGTGCGTCGCAACCGGATAAAGCGTTTGTGCTTTGAAGTTTTAAGGCATATGGAACAGGATATGCTAAAAGGTTATGACTTCGTAGTAGTTGCCAGGAGGAGAGCTGCGGAAATGGATTACCACAGCGCCCAAAAAGACTTGAAGAAAATCTTGGATAGGGCGCAAATGTGGGAATCGAAGGAGAAGGAAGATTGATCAGAGCGGTGTTATTATTCGTAATTAAAATATATCAATCGTATGTTTCTCCCTTATTGCCACCTACTTGTCGGTTTTATCCTACATGTTCCCAATATGCTTATGAGGCTATTGTTAAATATGGACCAATTAAGGGTGGGTATATGGGATTGATTAGGGTATTGAAATGTCATCCTTTTCATCCAGGCGGTTACAACCCGGTTGAATAATTTATTTAAGGAGAAAAGAAGTTATGGGTGAAATACTTTATACTATAGCAGGATTTTTTGATGTTGTTTTAACAAATATATACTCAGTGATTCCTAATTTTGGGGTGGCCATTATTATTTTGACCCTGGCGGTTAAATTGGTTACATTTCCCTTAAATAACAAGCAGATCAAATCAGCTCGCAGAATGCAGGCCTTGCAACCCGAAATGAAAAAAATCCAGGAAAAGTATAAAAACAACAAAGAGAAACAGAATCAAGAAGTGATGAAATTCATGCAGGAAAATAAAGTTAATCCCCTGGCAGGTTGCTTGCCACTTTTTGTTCAACTTCCCATATTGATCGGTATTTTTAGATTATTAAGGGATCTGAAAATAAATCCTGAAGATTATCTGATTACTAATGTGGAAAATTTTAATGCTTATCTAATCCCCGCTTTGGAAAATACAGCGCTGGATTGGGGAAACCTATTGGCTGCGGACCCTATTTATATATTTCCGGTGCTGGCAGCAGTAACTACTTATTTTTATTCGCGATTGAGCTTAACAGATCCCAATCAAAAGATGATGTTGTATCTTATGCCGGGAATGATATTTGTGATAAGTGCAGGATGGCTGGGCCCAGCGCTACCTTCTGGGCTGGTTTTATACTGGATTGTGAACAACATGTTTTCAATAGGTCAGCATTTTTATCTCTCGGGAAAAGATGAGAAAGGAGCGGAGGAAAAAACTAAATGAGCACAAATGAGGCCATAGAAATTATAGATAAGACTGTTGAAGGGGCAGTGGAGAAGGCCGTGGAAGAATTGGGCGTGAAGAAAGAAAATATCAATGTAGAAGTAATCGCCGAACCCGGCAGCGGAATATTGGGTTTTCTTGGAAATAAACAGGCCAAAGTTGCGGTATCCATCAAGAAGAGTCCTGCTGAATATGTGCAAAACCTCATGAGTTACTTTCTGGAAAAGTTAGGTGTAAAAGGTGAAGTGGTAGTAAGCGAGAAAGACGGAGATTTGTATGTGGATATTAGTGGTGATAATTTAGGTGTTTTGATTGGTCGCAGGGGCCAGAATTTAAACTCCATGCAGTATCTGGCCAATGTAATATTGCATCGTCAGTTCGGTAAATTTGATGGACGAGTGGTTGTTGATGTTGAGAATTATCGCCAGGAAAGAGAGACAGCCCTGGAACAACTTGCCCAGAATATTGGGCAAAAGGTTGAGGAAAGTGGAAGAGAAGTTTTTTTAGAACCAATGTCACCTCAAGAAAGGCGCATTATACATGTGGCGCTTAAAGATCACCCCCAATTAATAACTTACAGCAGTGGTGAAGAACCCAATCGCAAGGTGGTCATTGCGCCTCGTTCGTAAAATAACTTCTTTAGAATTTAATTTGATCTATGAAAAAATACCGCCTGCATGGGTGGTATTTTAAAATATGGAGAGAATAATAGGACGAATTGAGGTATGCAGATATGAGGCTGAATTTTGAGAACAGAGAAGATACAATAGCGGCCATATCTACCCCTGTTGGAGAAGGTGGAATCGGAGTAGTGCGTTTAAGCGGTCCGCGTGCTTATGAGATAGGCATGGAAGTGTTTAACCCCCGCCATAAGTCAGATGATTTTCCACAGTCACATCGCCTTTACTATGGCCATATTGTAGATGAAAGCGGGGAAATTATGGATGAGGTTATGGTCTCTTTTATGAAAGCTCCGGCTACCTATACCCGGGAAGATATAGTGGAAATTAACTGCCATAGCGGGGTAGTGATGCTGAAAATGATTCTGGATCTCTTGCTCCGGCACGGTGCTCGCATGGCAGAACCGGGTGAATTTACAAAACGTGCTTTTATAAACGGGCGTATTGATTTAAGTCAGGCAGAAAGTGTTTTAAACTTGATTCAAGCACGTTCCGAAAAAGCTGCCAAAAGCGCTGTTAGAAGCTTGCAAGGGGATCTGGCTGAAAAGGTAAAGAGTTTAAAACAAGAAATGGTCTCCATTTTAGCCAGTGTAGAGGCAACATTGGATTTTCCGGAAGATGTGGATGATCTGGAGAAAGGAAGCCTTGCAGCATGGTTAAATCAAATTTATGAACAGGTCCAGAAATTATATGAGGGGTCATTAAAAGGGTCCGTTTTCCAAAATGGTTTGAAAGTATCTATTGTAGGTAAGCCCAATGTAGGAAAATCGTCACTCCTTAATATTTTGGTGCAGCGAGAAAAAGCCATTGTTACTGAAATTCCCGGCACCACGCGTGATGTTCTGGAAGAGCAAGTTAATATTAAGGGTCTTCCGGTGTGGTTTATGGATACAGCCGGTATTCGCCAAACCGGAGACCCGGTGGAAAAGATAGGGGTTACCCAGGCCAGAGAAACCATAGAAGCAGCGGACCTGGTTTTGGTAGTGGTTGATGCTTCTACAGGAATCGATGCAGAAGATAGAGAAATTCTACAAGAAATAATAAGGGAAGGCAAAGAGTACATATTAGTTGTTAATAAAATAGATATAAGTGATCTTAAGCCGGAAAAGGAGCTGCCCGAGGTGAGTAGTGAGCGAGTGGTTAAAATATCTGCTAAGGAATTGACAGGCATCGAGGAAATAGAAAATAAATTAGTAGGGTTGGTTGAGGAAGGAGAATTAATTTCGGGAGAGGAACCTCTCGTATTGAGCTTGCGTCACCAGGAGGCTTTATTGCAGGTAAAAGAACATCTAGGTGATGCGCTGGAGAATTTGGAAACCAATCCCCTGGATATTATCAGCGTTGATCTCAAAATGGCTGAAGAAATAATGGGTCAAATAACCGGTGATTATGTAGGAGAAGATCTCCTGGATCATATATTTTCTAACTTCTGTATTGGAAAGTGAAATGAAAAAATTATTAGCCGATGTAATTTCCCAGGAAATTAATATTAACCCCACCGCATACCAATTGGCCATGGCAGAGCAGTATCTGCAGGCAGTTTGGCAAGCCAATGATTATTTAAACCTTACTTCAGCAAGAACTCAGGAAGAACTAATCTTTAAACATTTTATTGATTCCCTTTATTTGATTAAATATTATAAGCCGGAACCTGAAACCACTTTGCTAGATTTAGGCACTGGGGCAGGTTTTCCAGGTGTTCCTTTAAAAATATTTTTAGAGGATATGGAGCTTTACTTTGTGGATGCAGTGAGAAGAAAGATTAATTTTTTAAAATACACTATGCATGAAATGAAGTTAGGTGGAACATTTTGTTTGCATGCACGAGCTGAAGATTTGGGAAACAATTTACAATACAGGGAGCGGTTAATGTGGGTGGTAACCAGGGCCCTGGGTGATCTGGAGCTTAATCTAGAACTGGGGATGCCTTTATTGAAGATGGGGGGCAATTTAGTATTATACAAAGGCCCCAAAGGAGAGAAGGAATTAAAAGAAGGTGCAGAAAGTATAAGCCATTTTGGAGGCGAAATAAAAGAAGAAATTGAGTATTTGTTGCCAGGTGGGGAACAAAGGAGATTATTTATTATCAAAAAAAGGGAGAATACGCCCGGTAAATATCCCCGAAAAAAGAAAAAAAGTAAGCATAAAGGTTAATTAATGGGAAGGGAAAAAATGGGCAATGTCGAATAATTTCAAAAAGGAATATACAAGGTGGTGAAAAGTGTGAAAGAAAAAAGTGGTGGAATACTGCCATGGGTAGAAAACAATCCGGATAAGGAAAAGGTAGTTACGGTTGAGCTGGATAAAATAGCTCCTAATCCATATCAACCACGCCGTACGTTTGAAGAAGATAAAATAGAAGAGTTATCCCAATCTATTCAAACCTACGGTCTTTTGCAACCAGTAATTGTCAGAAAAACCGGGCGGGATGCATATCAACTGGTTGTAGGTGAAAGACGCGTCATAGCTTGCAGGCGGTTGGGAATGAATAAAATCCCGGCAGTTATCAAAGAACTCTCCGATAATGCAGTTGCTACCATCGCTTTAATTGAAAATTTACAGAGAGAAAATTTGGATTTTATAGAAGAAGCACGTGGGTATGAACGGTTAATCAATGAATTTAATTTTACCCAAGAGGTTTTGGCACAAAGATTGGGCAAAAGCCAATCTACTATTGCTAATAAATTAAGACTTTTGAAATTGCCTGATAAAGTCATTCAACTTCTTACTAACGGGGATTTAACAGAAAGGCATGCAAGGGCGCTTTTAAAACTTAATTCTGCTGATGAACAAGAAAAGTTGGTTGAAGAAATAATCCAAAAAGATTTGAATGTTAAAGATACAGAAAATCGGGTAGAAGAGATATTAAGTGATGCCCAGGAAGATAAAGGAAAAGGAAAGTCCAAAAAGGGAAAAGCATCCAAAGGGGTGGTGCGAGATTTAAGAATATATTTGAATACTATCCGCCAGGCCATATTTATGGTTAAAAAATCAGGTTTGACGCCGCTAGTTGAAGAAAATGATGGCGATGAATATTACGAAATTAGCATTAAATTGCCTAAAAAAGTAGAAGAAAAATCGAAAAATGTTATTAATGAATAGTATTATTTTTACGAATTAATGTTATAATTGATATAATATTAGTAGCTGCTTAGGCCAAAGGTGTTGTGCGAGGAAGCATTCACGGCAATAGTTAGGTCTTTCCTTACCCTTGTATAAATGGGAGGTAAGGAGAGCGCTTAATTTATAACAATACCTTATAGCAATGCCTGAGTAGATACAAATAATGAAGAAAAAGAGCGGTCTGGGAGGAAAAGATGTCGAAAGTTATTGCAATAGCTAACCAGAAAGGCGGAGTTGGGAAAACTACCACAGCAGTTAATCTAAGCGCTTCATTGGCCTACCTAGAAAATAAAGTCCTTCTCATCGATATTGATCCCCAGGGTAACACCACCAGTGGCATGGGCATAGAAAAAAATAAAGTTCAAAACTGCATTTATGATGTATTAATAAACGAATTTTCCATGGATAAAGTAATTCAAGATAGTGTATATGAAAACCTCCAGGTTGTGCCTGCATCTATCCAGCTCGCAGGGGCGGAAGTGGAACTGGTAATGATGATCTCCCGGGAGGTTAAGCTGAAAGAAGCCTTGCAGAGAACCAGGAAAAAATATGATATAGTTGTCATCGACTGCCCTCCTTCGCTGGGGCTTTTAACTTTGAATGCTCTGA
>Ga0207421_10001056_pt1 | contig 35937 bp, 13 predicted proteins | sample SodLakKL_010_SED_4_FD_187542 | JGI IMG/M metagenome (GOLD analysis project Ga0207421, IMG submission 187542) | Alkaline sediment microbial communities from Lake Tanatar, Kulunda Steppe, Russia - 8KL_010_SED (SPAdes) (version 2) | ecosystem: Environmental > Aquatic > Non-marine Saline and...
CGCAGGAACCGCTCTTGTCCATAACCTTGAGCTTTATACTGCGAATCAAAAACACTACCCGATGAACGACATTCTTATATCCCAACCTTATTCTTGAAATTCTTGAAAAGAATCTTATTCTGGTTACCTCGGAGGTTGAAAGTTTGAAAGTTAGGAAGTTGGAAAGTGGAAAAGTGGGAAAGTAAGAAAGTGGAAAACCGAAAAACCGGGAAAATGGAAAAGTGAAAAAGTGAAAAAATGAAAGTATGGAAAACTGGGGAAATGGGAAATTGCGATCTAGCAAGAAACGGATAGTGCTGAAAAGCTGTGTGAAGACAGAAGCGAGACAGCGCAGAAATGAAAGAGCCCGTTCTCGGAAGCGTGAAAACATTCGCAGGTTCCTGTCAGGCCACCTGCACGATGCATCGCTCTGGTTCACGCGCGTAAAAAAAGAGAAGAATTGAGGGCTCTGAACAGGTACAAAGAGGGCGCAGAAAGGAGGTAAATAAAATAAACGAAGAATATAGCTTTCCCTCGGAAGGCCGTTCCCACAGTGAACGAAAACCATCAATGGCCGAGCTCCTTCTCCTGGTGTAAATAAATAGTGTATTTTAAGCGGCGTTTATAAAGCAGATTAACAGAGCATTCACAAACAAGTCCTGCAAAAACGGCAGTTAATAGCAGGCATATAAATGCCAAGCAACATCACTCCAACCCCAAACGCTACAAAAATATGGTTCGTTTACCGCCCCCTTCCATTTTCGGTAAATATGACAATATAAATTAGCAAAATTAAAATCCCTTCCATTCGGAGTATTTTTGCTTTTTTTGATGTAAACGATTGAGCTACTGGTCGTGTTAGAACGTTAAAACATGTTGCGAGTTAACATCTAAAACTGAACACCGTTGACCGACAACCCTCTCCCCCCTTTCTTTTTCCCCCCTTCAAGGGGGGAAAAAGAAAGGGGGGGTGTCAAGATGGATTCCGGCTCGGGGGCCGGAATGACGAGCGTTAGGTCAAGGTCAAGATCAAAGATAAAATCATAAGATCAAAGATAAATTCAACTTCCCCCCTCACCTGTATCCTCTCCCTCGGAGGGGAGAGGAGATGAGCGTGGAAAAGTATCCTCTCCCTCGTGGGGGAGAGGAGATCAGCGAGAAAAAGTGTCCTCTCCCAGCCTATCGTCTCCCGCATAGGAGAGAGAAAGTCTGCTGTTCAGCTTAAATTTTTGTTCCGACCAGCCGAGCACTCAATAGACCGAGTGCTCGGTGATAGGAACCGGAAAGGAGGGGTACTTTCCGTGTCTGGACAGTATATAGAGCAAATTATATGCCAGATATCCCAGTAGCTCTGATTATTTAACTGAACAATTAGACAATTCCATCATTATTGTTCTATAAGCAGACAGAAGCCAGATTTGACAAAAATATTAGTCGGTATTTTACGAGCCATATTCTACGAAAAAATGATGTACAAGCCCCTATTCGGTCAAAAATCTGAATTATTGGGTAAAATTTTCGTAACAAGTAGATGAACCGGGGAGAAACTACCCATTTTCGCCGAAAACTGGAAGAATGGAACACTGGGAAAGTGGAAAAATGGGAAACCGGAAGATTGGAAAACCAATTCAAGATGGATTGCGGGTCAAGCTCGCAATGACGAACTTTGGGCCAATACCATAAAACCTTGTTGCGGGCTGAGACCTAACCCGGCCTATGCATGAACCCTATGCATAAGCCTCCAAAGGGCCGCTCATTCGTCAAATGGCTGGGTGTCCTGCGGACGGATAACCCGAATTATGCCTGAGATTGAAGGTTTAATACATAATTCTGTCCCAGGAAAAAGGATACACATAAGGGACATATTTGGTGTCACATGAAAAGACAGTTGCGCTGTACCTATTCAAAAAAGGCTCAACGAGAGGGCTATCCCGGCTTATTTATGGACACTATACATAGACCACTATCCCCATAAATAGACGGGACAGCCTCTGGCGAACTATTCACAACAGTAGTACTGCGCGAATTATCTGGGCCTACTCCAAAGTAAACTTAGGTTGAACGTTTTTTACTGTAAAACGTTAAGCGTTTCCTGGGCCTGCTGCACCATACCCGGGGAATGAAGTTCGCTTTCATCAATCATCTGCTCTAAGATTTCAATGGCCTCCGTTGTTTCCCCGCGAACATGATGAGCGTAAGCGAGGTTATAGCGCGCCTCGCTAAAGTAATCATCAACCTTTAAAGCGTCTCTAAAGCGAGCTAGCGCGGCATCAGGGTTATCCTCTACTTCGAGAAAGATAAGCCCCAGGTTATTGTGAGCCCGCTTGTGTCGGGGATTAAGCTGCAGAGCGTTCATATAGCTCTGCTTGGCCTCCTCAATGTTACCCTGGTTATCGTGAAGCAGTCCTATATTGTAGTGGGCCTCAACATTTTCCGGGTTCTTTTCCAGCGCTGTTTGGAAAGCGACAAGGGCCTCCTGGAAGTTATTACGTTCCATATGGATCATGCCCTTATCGGAGTAAGCTGAGCTGAGGTCAGGATCAATATCGAGAGCCTGCTGGTAGTAATCCAGGGCCGTGTCATGGTCACCCATGTGATAGTGAGCAAGACCAAGGTTGTTGAGAGCCAGTGCATACTCCGGATTAATATCAAGGGACTGTTCCAGGTAATCGATCGCCGCCTGTGGATTATCTCGACGCAGCTCTAACAACCCACGTTCATTGTAGGCACTGAAATTATTGGGGTCAATTTCAAGAGCCGAGTCAAGAAGATCCGCGGCTTCATCAAACTCGCCCAGGTCACGTTTAATGCTCCCAAGCTGAATCATGGCACGCTCATGGTCAGGCTCCAACTCCAGAGTCTTTTCAAATTTTTCTACTGCATCATCAACCCGCCCCATGGCATTGTAAACATTACCCATGTTGTAGTGGGCCATAACGAGCTCAGAATCAAGTTCGAGCGCCTGCTGATAAGATTCCTTAGCCTCTTCAGGCTGGTTCAACCCCAGGTAGGCATTCCCAAGGTTAGCGTGGGCCATGGCATCCTCAGGAGCAAGTTCAATCAAATCCTGGTAAATGTCCCGGGCAGAGGAATAGTCGTGCAAAATAAAAAAACAATTCCCCAGGTTATTAAGAGCACCGGTGTGTTCCGAGTCAAGCTCCAACGCCTGCTGGTAGTAATCAATAGCATCGGCGTAATTTTCGGCTTCAACAGCCATGTTCCCTTGCTGATGGTAATCCTCAGCAGTCTGCCCAAAAGCAGGCGCATTAATCATAAAAACAAAACTCAACACAACAAAAAACGGAAAAGAATACTTAATCAACGTCAACACCCTCCTCGGTGAAATAGTCTTCAAGTCCAACAATTCGTTCAAGATATTCAACTAACTGTTCAAGTTCAGGAACCTGTCTTATCCCCTCATCAAGCTCATTCAAGCGCTCTCGAGCCCTATCGTAATCACGTGCTAAAATATCGCGTATAATACGATTTACAACCGGATCATACTGAAGACGGGCTCGCATGTGATGATCGAGTTCATCAAAATCTATTTCCAGCTCGTCTTCCGCCTCAAGTATGTCCTCGTCAATCTCCGGCTCATCGATCTCCGGCAGATCATCAAGATCCACTTCTTCTTCAAAATCTACATCCACATCAATATCCTCTTCTAAATCGAGATCATCAACTTCATCCACGGGCGAATCAGCATCAACTTCAAGCTCCTCAAGTTCAGTTTCTACTTCATCAATATCATCCATCTCGATATCTGCCGGTTCCTCTTCAAGAAGACTAACATCAGCGTCAAACTCTTCTGAATCAAATTCCAGCGGTTCAGTAGCCATATCAACGTCATCCACTTCTACGCCTGGGTCCACGTCTTCATCCACTTCGGGCACATCAATATCAGCGACTGGATCTGGATCGGGTTCAGGCTCGGGTTCTGGTTCCGGCTCCGGGTCAGGCTCAGCCGCCGCCACAGGCTCCTCAGCGAGAATCACGCCTTCAAAGTCAAGCTCCTCAAACGTTTCATCAGGCCGATCAAGACCCCGGTCGCGGGGCAGACTAACCAGTTCCAGGGTGGGCTGATAATGTTTCTCAAAATCCGGCTCCGGGACTTCAACTACCGCCTGTTCCTGCAGATTAGCCTCTATACCTTCAATATTTACTTCCAGCTCATCCGCCGGTGGCGACGCTCCAGTCTGTTGTGCTGCTGCAAATATCTCAGCAGTCCGGGGTTCAGGTGAAATAACTGTCTCTGAGGAACGCAATTTATCGCGCCCAATTATAGCTGAATGTTCAAGCTCATCTATATATTTATCATGACTAATGGGAGCATCAACATCAAGGGGGTCAGTATCAATTGCCGGCTTGGGGTTAAAAGCAGGCGGCAACTCCTCGCTTGCCCTTGCCTGAAGTTCAGCTACAACCTTCTCCGGCACCTCAAACACAGGTTCAGCCTGAAGCATAGGGGTCATGCGACGGCGATGTTGCAAAAACTCCCAGAGGTAAAGCTCATCTTCCGGTGGTTCGGCGACTACTGTCTCAAGTTCCAGCTCATCTCGCTGCCTCAGAGCGTAATCAATTATTTCACCAGCCCCAACGGGAGAAACAAGGTCTATTTCAACCGGTTCTTCTAATCTAACTGAGGGAGCTGCCATAAAAGACGGTTTATCGTCAATTAATAGATCATCAGGAAGAACTATTCCGTCGGTTAGTTGCTCGAACAACGCGCCAATTTGTCCCTCGTTAAGCTGAGCAGGATGAAAATCTTCTACTAAAAGTTGCTCTTCAGTCAGCAATTCGCCCTTTTGATTAAAAGCATAGCCATATATTTCTAATTTTTCTCGATCGTTAATTTCAACTATGCTATATTCGCCCAATACAATAAAATCAGCCGTTGTTTTATCAATCCAGAGCTCAGCCTGAGCGGACGGCTCAAGCTGCCGGTAATCAACACCAAAATCTTCCAGCAGCTCATCCACCCGGGAAGAAGAATAACTGGTGAAACTCTCATTTTCAGCTACAGCCTGTTCAAGGCCGGTAGCGATGAAGGTATTCAACCAACCCAGCTCATCCGCGCCTTCAGACGGATAAAAATCGGCGACAATTACATCAAATATTTCAGGATGAGCTCCTTCATCAAGCGGGTTCCCATACAGACTTGCTGTTAAAACCAGCAGAGCACCCATGCAGAAAACTGATGCAATTACAAAACAACGCCTGAAGAAGTCTAAAACAGTCATCAAAATCCTCCTTACTATATCCGTAATTGTTTAGCGCGAATTATTCACGTCAGTGGTGCTGTCGTGAATAATTCGGGTTGGCGTCCCCGGCGTCCTTGTGTGAACGTATGACGTCCCAGGGAACCGACCCGCCTCCCCCCTTTGTCCTTTCCCCCCTTCAAGGGGGGAAAGCTCGAAGAGGCGAGCTTGCGAGCAGGCAAAGAGGCGCAAGATCGAAAATCAAGATCAAGTTCAAGATGGATTCCGGCACCTATATTCTTTCCAGTAATTCGCGTGCCTGTTGTGCTAACGAACTGTCATCGGAAACGAGTGTCAGAACTTCCTCAAACGATTGACGGGCTTCTTCTCCACGCCCCAGCTCCAACTCTGCTATTCCCCGGTTAAGCAGTGCCATTTCAAAATAAGGGTCAACCTCAAGTGCCTGATCAAAGTGATCCAGAGCTGATTCAAAATCCTGGTAGTAGTTCATAACCAGAAGACCCAGGTTGTTAAGAGCTTTGACATGATTGTCGTTAAGGCTAATTACACGCTCGTAGTGGGAAATAGCGTCCTCAAACCGACCCATATCCTCGTATAACATCGCCAGATTATAGTGCGCCGAAGCATTCTGAGGATCAATTCTCACGGCAACTGTAAATTGATCATACGCTTCGTCATGATTACCGGCCTCGTAAAGAGCCAACCCATAATCACTGCGCAGTTGACTGTCTTCGGGATCGACCCGCATAGCATTCTCATAGTGTTCTCTTGCACGCTGAAGATTATCTTCATGATAATAGACAAGCCCAAGATTATGATGAGCCGGACCAAATGCTGGTTCAATTTCAAGCGCCTTCTGCAGATGTTCACGGGCCTGGGTAAAATCCCCGCGGTTTAGATAAAAACGACCCACCTCATTCTGAAGGTCAGGATCTTCGGAATTAATTTGGAGAGCCTCGTCAAACAGTCGGGCCGCTTCCTCGTGCTCCCCCAGTGAAGCCTTGACAGTCGCCAGCCTATAGCGAGCCTTATAGTGGTTGGGGTTTTGTGCCAGAACCGTTTCATAGTGATCCTGGGCGCGGTCGTAAACCCGAAGACGATTAAAGGCATTACCAAGGTTGTAATGGGCCATCGGCAGTTGCGAATCAATATTCAACGCTTCCCTGTAGTGTTCAATCGCCCGAGAAAGATTACCCTGCTGCAGAGCAACGTTGCCCAGATTTGCGTAAGCTTTAGCATGCTCGGGATCAAGTTCAATAACTTTTTCATATCTCGCCCGTGCCTGAGCAAAATCATTTTTTAGCAGATAAATATTACCGGCATTGTTATGGGCTTCGGCCAGGTCAGGATTAATTTCAAGCGCCTCCTCGTATTTTTCCAGCGCCTGCTCATATTCTCCCCGGCGAGCCAGTTCATTTCCCTCTTCAAAAACGGAATGTGCGTCTCCACAGCCCATCAAAAATCCTCCCATTAATAAAATAATGACAACCAGAGTGACAATCCTTTTTTTCATAGTAATTCACCTCATATGAAGTACCGTTCAAAATATCCCCCCACCCTAGCCCTCCTCCAGGGGGGAGGGGACTTTCTTTTCTCCCCCCAGCGGGGAAGAAAAAATAAGTTTGTAAGGGGGTATTCAACTAATTTGTTTCAGCGAGAAAGCTAATTTTAAATTCCGTTCCTTCGGGATCGGAGGTCAGGCTGATATCAGCCCCGTGTGAGTCAAGTATATTATAAACTATTGAGAGGCCAAGTCCAGTCCCAGACTCCTTAGTGGTGAAAAATGGATCAAATATTTTATCTTGCACCTGCGGGTCAATACCGGGTCCATTGTCAGCAACTATTAACCGGTAACGGGTACCGTCAGAACCCAACTCAACCTTTACCTCTCCGTCACCCGATCCAACGGCTTCCAGGGCATTTGCAAGCAAGTTTGAAACCACCTGTTTTATCTGGGCCGGATCGCCATGAATTTCACAAATTTCATCAGTGATCTGAAGATCAAAATCCACGCCTCGCCGCTCAAAACGAGATTTTAATTCTCCACTAACCTCCTTAACCACATCAGCTAAATCAAAAGTTTTAAGGCCTTCTTCAGCACCTCGACGTGCGTAAGTTAGTAGATCATCTATGATATTCTTACTCCGTTCAATTTCTTCATCAATAATATCTACATAGCGCAGCGTTTCCTCAGAATCCAACTTTTTCTTTAGCAGGCGTGTATAGCCACTCATACTAACCAGCGGATTATTCAACTCATGTGCTACCCCGGCGGCAAATTCACCTATGGCTGCCAGCTTAACGGATTGAACAAGCTCCTGTTGTGTTTCGCGCAATATTTTATTCTTACGTCTTAATTCTTCATAAAGGCGATTATTCTGGAGGGCAGCAGCTATCTGGGCACTGAAGACCGCCACTAATTTTTTTTCATAATCCCCAAACCCTTCCCCTGCAGCGCGTGGACCAAGGAGGAGTGCACCAACCAGCTTATCTTTATGTTTTAAAACTTGTATATATTTAAACCCTTCTCCTTCAGCAAAATATTCCGAGTAATCGGAAAAATCAGCCAGCGCGTCAGCTTTCTGCAATCTCCCCGCCAGATCAGCTTGATTGGTAATCAGATCATCGTCAAAGTCCTGCGCGGCTTCGCCCCGAGCATCCCGCAGTCTTAATTGATCATGTTCTTCATCATAAATCAACAAAGCCACCGAAGTGACGCCAAAAAGACCTAACACATTGCAGAGTATGAAGTCAACCAACCGATCCACAGAACGGGTGGAGAACATTTTTATACCAACGTCGCGCAGCGCCTCTACCTGGAGTTTTTCGTCAGTCAATCGAGATCAGCCTCTTTGAGTTTTCTATAGAGCGTGGAACGATGTATACCAAGCAACTCCGATGCCTGCCCTTTGTCGCCCTCTGTAACCTCAAGAGCCTTTTTTATATGTTCGCGTTCCATTTCTGCAAGTGTTTTAAAATCCTGCTCAGGCTCCGACTCTTCTCGGCCTGAAGACAGCTCAGACTCACCGCCAATAAAATCCAGATCCGAAGCTTCTATCTCCGCACCAGAGGCCAACAAGCTAACACGTTCAACGCTATTTTCCAGTTCCCTGATGTTGCCCGGCCAGGAGTAGCCCCGCAATTTTTCCAGAGCACCGGGAGAGAAGGATTTATCCTGTTCAAATTTTTCATTTGCCCGGTTTAAAAAATAACGAGCCAGGGGAATTATTTCTTCTTTACGTTCACGCAGTGGTGGGAGTTTAATTGGAACAACCTTGAGCCGATAGTAAAGATCCTGCCTGAAATTTCCCGATTCGACCGCCTGTTCAAGATCTTGATTTGATGCAGCGACCACTCGCAGATCAACCTCTTTTGAAGTTTCGGCGCCAAGCGGTTGTATCTCTCCCTGTTGAATCAAGCGAAGTAGTTTAGCCTGAATTTTACCTGAAATTTCGCTAATTTCATCAAGAAAAAGTGTGCCACCGTCAGCAACTTCTACTTTTCCTTTTTTATCAAATTTAGCATCAGTAAAGGCACCTTTTTTGTGACCAAAAAGTTCACTTTCAAGAAGATTTTCCGGAAGTGCGGCACAGTTTATAGTCTCAAAAGGCTTATCCTTAAACTTACCACTGTAGTGAATCGCCTGGGCTATGAGCTCTTTCCCGGTTCCGGTTTCACCGGTTATAAGAACGTTTGTCTTGTAATCACAAATCTTCATTACAACTTCGATGATGCCCTGCAACTTATTGCTGGCAGTAATTATCTGTTCGTCAGCATTTTTGAATTCCAATTCAGGATAAGAGAGATCGAGACGGTGATGCAGTTCAGCTACTTCCAGCCCCCTTTCAATCTGTCCCTCAAGTTCATCAAAATCAAAAGGTTTTACAACGAAGTCAAAAGCTCCTTTTTTCATAGCGTCCACAGCCATGTCGACAGTTGCGTAACCGGTTACTAAGATAACCGGGATTTCGGGGTATTCGTCCTCCAATACTTCCAGCAGTTCAAGCCCGCTCTGTTCCGGCATTTTAACGTCGGATATCACCAGCTCTACTTCGCCATTATCCCGCAGCTTCTCAAGAGCATCAGCAGCACAATCGCTGGTAAGTATCTCATAGTCTTCACCGTAGGTATCTTTGAAGACCCGACGTATATTTTTCTCGTCGTCAACCACGAGTAGTGTCGATTTGTCTCCTGATTTTGCACTCATTATTTTGCTACCACCTTAAAAAATTTATGACTTTTTAGCGCTTACTGTCAAATGCCTTTTAATTCATCATTGCGGGTCAAGCCCGCAATGACGACCACAAGATCAAATTCAAGATCAAGTTCCCCCCACCTTAATCCTCCCCCTCCAGGGGGGAGGAAATGAACGCGGGGATAAACCTCTTCCTCGGAGAGGCTCAAAGAGGCGAGCTCGCGAAGAAGCGAAGGAGCGAAAACCGTAAATTAAGTCAAAGAGCAAGTCCTCTCCTCTTCTGTCTCCTTTCCTTCGGGACAAACGAAGAAATCAAGCCGGTATTAACTTTGGCCTCAAGTGGAAACATGACCCGGTCGCTCCTCAACACTCTCAGGGACAACAAGCCATGAGAGCGCCCGGCGTTTCAATTTTTCAACCCCATAAAATATAGCCGGGAGAAAGAATAAATTAAAAATTACGCCAACAGTCAGACCAACAATAACAGTATGGGCCAGTGCTGCTCCAAGTGCTACACCTGCAGCACCTGTTAAAGCCACGGGAAGCATCGCTATCATAGTTGTGCTGTAAGTCATTAATATGGGGCGCAATCTATCAGCCGCTCCCCGCTGAACAGCTTCAGTCAGCGTATTGTCCGACGACAGCAAATCAGAGATACGAGCAACCATAACAATTGCCTCATTGACCACAATTCCCATCAGGATTATTAAGCCAATGTAAACTGGCAGAGAAAAGGGTTGCTCGCTCAAGTATAGCATCCAGAAAGTTCCGCTTACAGAGACGGGAACAGCGAGCATAACCAAAAATGGCTGCCATAGGGACTCGCTCACCCCCGCGAGCACAAGATAAATCAAAAACACGGTTATCAACACAACCCAGTGCATTTCCTCACGCATCAGCACGAGCTCACGGTAGCCTTCGCCAAGACTGAAAAAATAATCGCGCGGTAATTCCCGGGTTCCTAACCTTTCATCAATCTGTTGGTAAACCGAGGCAAGATCGGTCTCCCGGGTTGTAGCCGCCAGAAATGCCGTGCGTTCAGCATTTAAACGTTGGATCTGGCTTCCAACTTCACGTCTGTTTATTTCAGCAACAGAGGTTAAAGGTACATTTTCTCCAGTGCGTGTGGATGTTAAATATAATCTTTCGACATCCCGCACTTCGTCCATCATTTCGCGATCAAATCTGAAAACAATATCATATTCACGTCCCTCAACCCGCATTTCTGATGCTATTTCACCGCCGACTTGAGCCCGAAGTTCATGCAGTGCCGCTCGAGGAGAAAGACCAAACTCAGCCAGGCGGCGACGATCCAGATCAACTCGAAGTTCCGGCTGTGGCCGTGGCATGATAAGCTGGACGTCTTCAAATATACCCATGTCCTGTAATTCACCCACGTATTCAAGACCAAGCTGATGCAGACGATCAATCGAGGGACCGGAAAGCTCCAGCTGTACCCTTTCCATATCTCCGGGAGACTCCTGTTGAAAATAAATCTGTATCCCCTCACGACGATATTCATCAAAAATTTCTGCCAGTTCACGGACTGCTTCGTCAGTGGTCACGGTGGTGACTCCCAGGGGTAATAGTTGAATATTTATATCGCCAATCCAGCGTTCAAACCTGGTAGTAAAATTTTGCACATAGTCCTTCTCTGCTATATCTCTTTCCATACGACCAATATCCCTCTGGATGCGTTCAATCGGGGTTCCGGGAGAGAATTCGATGTGAGCGGAAATGATCCGATCCTCAAAACCAATGTCCGTTGTCGCGCCAATTTGTGTCAGCAGAGGCAAGCTTAATAATACGAAAATAACAGCGACGCTAGCTAAAATCCAGGCCAATGGAGTGGAGTGGTTGATAATAAAACGATAGCTACTGCGCAGATAAGAATGAGTGCGATCGCGTGCTGGTTTTAACAAAGTAAAAAGAACCGGTATTAAAAAGAAGGAAACAATCAAGGAAGCAAAAAGCGCTACAGAAACAACAAGAGCCAGACCACTGTACATTCTGCGTATACGCGGCTGTACAAAAAGCAGGGGAACGAAAACAATTATTGTGGTTAACATCGCAGCAAAAAGAGGGGCTATTACCTCCGCTGTTCCCTCAACAGCAGCAGCGGCAAGACCATCAGTTTCAGAGTAAACCCTTTTTATATTCTCAGCAACAATAATTGCTGAATCAACAAGCATTCCCACTCCGAGAGCCATACCGCTAATAGTCGTTATATTCAAATCAAAAGGAGAAAAATAAAGCACAATTGTAACCACGGCCAGCGAAGCCGGAATAGAAAGAGCAACCACGAGAAGAAAGCGCAGTTCCCTGAAGAATAGGAGTAGTACCAGAGTAGCTCCAATAATTCCAATCAACAGTGCCCTGGCAAGTACTGCGAAGGCCCGGTTTATCGGTTCGGCCTGATCAAAGACAACATGGCTTTCAATACCTTCAATCTCCTGTTCAGCCAGGACTTCCTCCACTTCTGAGGTAAACTGGAGCACGTTGTGACCACCGGCCATATAGACATAAGCGGCAACAGAAGGACTGCCGTCCACCCGGGATAATCCACGCAGTGGCAAATAACCCCGCTCAACAGTGCCAAGATCATCGATTTCGACCACCCGCCCCTGGTCGGTTCTATAAACGGGCAGACGCGCCAGATCTTCCACTGAAGCGATAGGCTCCTCCTGGGTTATCGGAAAAAGCCGATTACGGTGATATACGTCCGTCAATGCCTGATATTCGTCAGCCAGGTGAATCGCCTCGGAAATATTGTAAATGGAAAGACCGCCGGCATCTACGTAATAAGGAATAACATCAACAAGATAATTAATCTCGCGTCCACCGGCAATATCAACGTTAGCCGTCCCCTCAAGTTGATGCAGCGGAGGTTCGAGTTGATTTTCCACCCGGTGACGAACTTCCTCGGTTGACATATTCTCGGAAGTAAACGCTACGATCATAGCGGGCATATCTCGTGAAGTATACTGTCGCATATGAATTCTCTCCACGCCATCCGGCAAATCACCGCGAACACGACGCAGTCGCTCCCGTACCTCGAGATAGCGCTCCTCCATATCGGCAGCGAGATCGAAACGAAGGTCAATCTCCACCTCACTTTCCGAAGAGTAAGAAACCATTGTCTCCAGGCCCTCAAGAACACCGATACTTCGTTCAACCGGTTCGGTCACGTTTTCCTCTATTTCCTGGGCCGAGGCTCCGGGATAAACAATTTGAATGGAGATGGTCGGATAATCAACGTCCGGCAGGAGAGAAATGTCAGTTCTCAAGACGTAGATTCCGCCTACTATAAGAAGGAAGAGAAAAAACATTAATACGGCAATTTTTTTGCCATAAATACGCGCCAAACAGTTCTTAATCATTGGCTTCAAGGGGGGCGTAAAAAACCCCGTAAAGCAGAGGAATATAGACCAGGGTCAGGAAGGTCCCAAAAAGCAATCCGCCAAAAATAGCAAGCACTAGCGGGCGCTGGAGCGCACTGGCCTCACCACGTAAAAACAGGAGCGGAAGCAGTGCAAGCATAGTAGTAAAAGCTGTCATCAGAACGGGCCTTACCCGCACTTCGGCAGCACGATAAGTAGCTTCTTTCAGACTCATTTCTGATCTGTATTGACCAATTAAATCGACAATAAGAATTGCGTTGTTAACAATGATTCCAGCCAGGACAATAAAGCCCATGCCGCTAACTATAGAGATATCCTGGCCACCAAGAAAAAGGAAAATAAAGCCTCCAACAAAAGCCATTGGCACGCTAAACATAACCACAAATGGTGATAAGAGAGAATTAAACTGACCGGCCATTGTCATATAAACAAGCAAAATGGCAAATAAAACCGTCAACATTACCTCGTGCTGTAACTCCAGTATTTCTTCGGTCAAGCCTTCCACCTGAAGATAAAAATCAGCAGGTAAGGGAAAATCTGCCAGGCTGGCACTGATATCTTCAAAAATCCCATGTGGATCATCGGAGTCTATATCAGCCGAAACAGTAACAGTCCGCAAACCGTCCTCGTGTCGAATATTAGTAATCGTTTCGTCCTCACGTATTTCAACCACTTCAGAGAGATCTAACATACCGCCGAAACCGGATTTCAGGGGAATCCTTTCGACATAAGATAGCGGGGTCTGTGGCGGTCGATCCAACCGTACCCGAATGCCAATTTCGCTCCCCCCGTCTTCTCCACCGGTGAAGTCTGTTGGAACATGTCCGTCCAGAGCAATATTTGCCGAACGTGCAACATCTACTACGGATAGACCATACAAAGCCACTTCACGCTTATCGATATCTACGGAATACTCCGTCCGATAGGCATCGAGATCGGTTTGAACATTATACAAATTCTCGCGTTCGAGCAGCCGGGATTGAATTTCTTCACTGAGATCCTCAAGCACTTCATAACTGTATCCCTGTAGCTTTACTTCAACCGGCCGGGGCAAGACTACAAGCTCCTCGGTGAAATCACCAAAAGCCAGACGATAGCTGGTGGAGACAGGAAAACGCTCCTCAAACTTTTCACTTAATTCAAGCAACAACTCATCAATGTTCCGCTCTCGGTCGACCAATGGAACCATACTTCCTTGAATAACAATTTTGGTTGGATCAAAATCAACGTCACCGGGCAAACGTTCACCCGTAACCACCAAAAAATCATCAACGTAACCGATGGTTCTCATTATATTGTCAATTTCAGGAATATTAGCATCAACTCGTTCGTGTGGAGAACCAGGAGGAAAATCTAAGGTTAATATAAAATTTGAAGAATCAATACGGGGAAAGAGCTGAACCGGTGTAACCAGATAAACACCAATTCCAAGCAAAGCTAACAGCAAAAGAGTTACCGATGAAATCAAAAGTTTATAGTCCCAGCATTTTATTATCAGAGTTTTAACCTGCCTGGCCATTTTATCAACAGATTTATTTACCCGGCGGGCAATAAATGAAACAGATTGACGAAGAAGATGATATGGAAAAGCAACGGCGTATCGAAATAATTGAAAAGTTCCGCCGGCCCAGCGCGAAAAGAAATTGTTTTGCGAAGAGAAAACTTTACTGCGAGACAGCAGATCCGTTAATTGATAAAAGAGATAAGTTAAAGCGGGGATAAGAAAGAGCGCGACAAACAGCGAAGTAAAGAGAGAAAAAGCAATAACCAGTGCCATTATGGCAAAAAAGCGAGAGATAAAAGTAACCATAAAAGCGATTGGAAAAAATACCGCCACAGTGGTCAGTGTTGAGGCCGTAATTGCTCCTGAAACCTCGCTAACACCGTCAGCTATTGCCGCTTCAAAAGTTTTATCTATTTCAAGGTCGTAATAATGGCGGTTGATATTTTCAAGGACAACAATAGAGTTATCGATAAGCATACCGACACCTAATGCGATGGCAGAAAGGGACATAATATTGAGAGAAAGGTCAAAGACGTAAAGCAGCAAAAAAGTACAGAAAACACTGATCGGTATGGCAGTGCATATTATGAGGCTATCACGCAGATCACCAAGGAAAAGAAGAATCACAAGAAAGGCAAATAATGATCCAAGCAAAACAGCCTGGCCCACGTTATCGATTGCCATTCCGATAAATTCTTCCTGCTCGTTGAGCATTTGCAAATCAACTTCATCGGACAAATAGATATCTTCGAAATAATTTAGTCGTTCACGTAGATCCGAGGTGACCTGCATCAAATTAGCATCGTCCTGCATATGAACGTCAAAAACGACGGCGCGATCGCCGCCGTGGCGGGCTATTACTTCATCTCCTTCAGAGAATGGATTTATAGTAGCTATCTGATCAAGAAATATTTTATTTTCTTCGTCGGTCTCGATAGCAACTCGACCAATATCATCATAAGAACGAAATTGTCCCAAACCACGAACGAGCAATATCTCATCCCGTTCATCAAGGTCGCCAAGTCTGAAAGTGGCGTTGGCCTCACTGAGTGCTTCGGTGATCTGAAGCAGACTTACGTTGTAACCAAGCAACTGGGAGCGATCAACTTCAACCAGTATTTCCCTTTCAGGAAGACCGTGCAGTTCTACCTCGGCAACACCACCCACACGTGAAATCTCCATCTCCAACCGATCTGCGTATTCTCGCAATTCATGCAAACTACCGGTGCCGGATAATGCGATGTTTGTGATGGGAAAGTCGCCGGGGGTAACATCCTGTATAACAGGGGTGGATACATCGTCGGGCAAAGTATCTTCAACAAGATCTATCTGTTCCCGCACTTCAACAGCAGCCAGGCTCATATCCGTTTCCGGTTGAAAATATAATTCTATTGTTGACTGATTTTCTTTTGAGACCGAATAAATACGTTCCAGACCGCTAATTATGCCAAGCGTATCCTCCAGCCTTCCGGTGACCAGTGTTTCCACATCCTGCGGCGAGGCCCCTTCAAATTCAGTCAGCACCGTCAGACGTGGCATAGCAACGTCCGGCATTAAAGCGATCGGCAGACGTAGAAAAGAGACATAGCCTCCCAGAAAAAGAACAGCAAAGAGGGCACAGATGGCAATAGGCCGTTTTACAGGCAGTTTATAAATCAATTTGTTACTCCTCTACCAGCTCGGTTTCAACTTCCATAAAATCACGCAGACGATCCTGATCGTCCACAACCACGAGATCCCCCGGTTGAAGACCGTCTAATACTTGAGCATAGTGATCATCCCCGTCGGCTATCGAAATTTCACGGGAAATCGCTACGCCGTCACGGACAACGTATACCTGCCTATCGTAGTCACCCGGAACCGGCGTCTCCATCAGAGCGTTTTCAGGTACTGCCAGCACGTTTCTGTCCCGATCAAGAATAAATTCAGCGTGAGCGAACATTCCCGGCTTAAGCCGATGATCCTCATTCGACACTCGAACTCTCACGTTAAAATTACGCGCCCGCGGATCAACCAACGGCTCGACATTGTGAACAACGCCTTCCAAATTGTTATCCGGATAAGCGTCAGGGCTCACGCGCACAGGCTGACCGGGAGTGATGTTAACTATTTCGTGTTCAGGTAACTGAATAACCAGTATTATGTCGTCTATATCCATTAACTGAACAAGAGTTGACTCTCCGGCCTCCAGGATCTCGCCGGTTGACGCTTCACGCTCAGCGACAACCGCGTCAATCGGTGCACGAATAATGGACTCCTCAAGCTCATGCTGGACCTGTTCTATTGTACTTTCGGCCTGTTCAATTTCTGCTTGTGCCAGTTCAATATCCTCAATAACTTCCTGCAATTGCTGATGAAGCTGAAGCAATCCAATCTTATTACGAAGCACGTCGGCGACGGCACGGAAGCGATCCTCAGCAATTTCAGTTAACTCTCGATCAGTAAAGGCGTCAATATAATAGAGGCGAAGGCCTCGGTCGTATTCACGCAAGACATAACGCAGTTCTTCTCGACTGGATTGAAGATCTGTATTAGCTCGATCTATTTCCGTCCTCAACGTCGCCAGCCGGGAGAGAGCCTGCTGTTTCTCCACCTGACGCTGGTGTAAAGCATTCAGAGATTTGCGTAACTCAATCTGGAGACTGGTACGCTGAAGCACGGCAATAGGATCACCGGCAGCAACCGTATCACCGACTTCATCTACAAACATGGCCTCTATTCGGCCCTGGCGGGGAGCACTAACCTCGACGCTCTCGTCATAAGTGAAACTGCCGTAATGTTCGAGTGTCCGCTCGAGATCACGATATTCCACTGGCTGAACCGGAACCGAGATTCGATATTCCTCTTCATCAGCAGCAGGATCTTCCTCCGCAAAAGTTTCCGTCCCCAGAAGAAAATCCAGCCCGTCAAGAAGAGAGTGCTTGGTTCCTTGAAAGTATTCCGCACCGGGTAGATAGTCTTCTACCACGGGATAGTCGGAGAAACCTACTATTACCACGACTGTCGCCAGCAAACAGATAGCAACTATTAAAAAAGTCTTTTCTTTCATTAGCTAACCTCCGATGTTAAGTTCATTAATCTGTAATCGGTAATCAATGATCAAGCTTGAAGTAACTGATTACCAACTACTGATCACCGATAATTTGATAAATAATCATGGTTCCTCGACTTCAACGTCAACTTCACCAATCATTAAATCAATGACAAACTGGTTGAAATAAAAATCAAACCAGCTTTTCATGAGTTCAATTTCAGCATTACTTTTTGCAATTTGAGCTTCAATAACTTCGAGAATAGTCACTTCGCCAAGCTCATCCCTGGTAAGAGTCAGATGTAGCTGTTCATCCCGATACTCAAGCTCTTCTATTTCGTTTATTATGTCTACGCGTTCACTGATCCAATCATAAAATAGTGACTCAAGATCTTCAATTTCATTTTTTCGCGTCTCTTTTAGCTGATTTTTAGCCTCTGTTTTCATTGCTTCAGCCTGCCGGGTCTGTACTTCCAGAGAGTCTTCAGTTTGAACCGGATCACGAGCGCTGATGCGGTGAGTAATGTCCGGACGGTTGTCGAAGAATGTCATGGTGAACTCAGAGCTTTCAACATCATCATCATCGCGCTGATATGATGATTGTACGGAGTGACCAAAGAAAAACATTTCCATGCTCAAACCAACGTAGTAGTCGTCCTCATCAGCTCCAAAAGTGTCGTCACCTCGAGCATCGTAATCAACTTCCGCGGATAGGTCGGGAAGAAAATGAGCCTGTGCAAGAGCCACCCCTTCTTCAGCGTAAACCACTTCCTGTTCCTGCTGCCGAATCGAATAGGAGTGGTCCAGCAGTTGGGCACGCGACTGTTGGCGACGTTGGTCGGTAAGCTCTTCGGGGGGCTCCTGATCAGCGTCAAACTCCCCACGAGTAACAAAAATAGAAGCTTCAAAGTCTCTATCCAGCACTCTATTAAGACGTATTCTGGCCTTTTGCAGTTCATTTAATGCCCGAGAATGGCGCCGATTAACTTCGTTTCTGCGCTGGCGTACTTCAAGTAATTCAACCCGTGTAAGTTCTCCAATTTCATATTTTTCACTGGCAACTCTGTAACTCTCCTCGACGCTGGTTCGAAGGGCTGACTGTATTTCAGTTTCCATCTGAGCCTCAAGCAAATCGAAATACGCATTGGCCGCCCGCTCCAGAACTTCCGCAGCCCGCATACGATAGCCAAGGCGCGCGGCTTTAAGACTGGCCCTGGTCTGGTTCAGTCGGCCACCCAGACGACCACCGGACCAGAGTCGCTGAACCAACCGAGCGTTATAAGAGTGTTCGTAATGGTCGTCCTGTTCAATAAAAAGCCCATCGTGATGATCTTGTTGTTCCAGGGTTAGAGTCACCTCAGGAAAATATTCGCGAAGCGCGTCCTGGTAACGAGCCTCGTTCAACTCGATTTCGGCACGGCGGTTTTCCAGCTCGTCATCCACCTCAATTGCCCTGTAAAGCACCTGATCAAAATCAAAACGTGGCGGAGAATCTGCCCAAACCTCGCGGGCTGTCAAACAAGATAACACAATTACGAGGCTAAAAATCAACCCCAGTTGTAGATAGATTTTATTCTTCAAACTTTTTTTCAAGACGTACAAGATTCTTTCCTCCCGGAGTCACTCGATATGAAAATTTATCCAACAGTTCGTTAATTAAATATAGTCCAAGTCCGCGTCTTTTGTTGTCCTCAAGAAATCTTTCCAGGTCGAAATCATGCTCATCTGGGTTAAACTGTTCTCCCTCGTCATTTAAGTAGATTATCAGTCCATTTTTAAATATACAAAGATTGAGTTCAATTGTCTCATCAGAATTAAATTTGAGACCGTGCTCAATAATATTGCTCAATGTTTCATCCAGTGAAGTAACTACCTGATGGATTTCGTTTTTATTGCTGCTATATTTTTGTAGTAAATTCCTTACTTTTTTACGCGTGGGTTCTAAAGACCCGGGTGATGCATCAACGGTAAGTTGTATGTTTTCTTGTTCCTCCCGAAAAACGGGTGCTTTGACAATTGTAAAAAGTTCGTCAAAACCCAACAATTTTAGAGTATCATTAACCTCTTCCTTTAAGTTGGCGAGAACAATATTTTTATCGCTCGAGCACTTGCTTATAAGCAACCCCATGCCGGCGCTGTTAATATAATCGAGCTCACTACACTCAAAAATAACGTCTTCCTCACCAAAAAAATTCTCTATCTCTCTTTCAAAGATTTCAAAGTTTTCAGTGTCTATTTCACCTGAGAGAAAACCCAGTTTATGATTTTCATATCCACCGATTAAACAGTCGTCACAAACTTTAACTATTTGTCCTTCAGCCATTGGTTTCACACCTGCTAAGTGCCAGCAGAACTACGTCATCCTGGACACGAGTTTTATCTGACCTAGAAAATATTTCATCCAGCAGTAGCTCCGGTGACCTACTGTAGTTCAAAATCAACTCTTCAAGCCCTTCCCGCCCAAGTCGGTCACTATCCTCTAAAATCATTTCACTAACACCATCACTGTATTGATAAATATAGTCACCACGATGTAATTGCAGAGTCTCCAATTCGGTCCGCTCTAAGAACTCAGACCGGCGCTGAACTCCCAGGGCCACACCGGAGGGTTGGTGGGAGACAACCTCTTCACTCTCAGAATGATAATAAAGCAGGGGATTGTGCCCACAGCGAACATAATCAAGTATACCGGTCTTTAAGTCGATAATTCCTGCAAATAGACTTACAAAAGAACTGGGTTGAAAATTTTCTACTATTAAAGTGTTAAGTTCGGCGACTTTTTCCAGAAGCTGATTTGGTCCTACTGATTGATCCAGGAACAGAGCTCGCAGAGAAGCAAGTGTATTGGTCATCAGCAGCGCGGCGGGAACCCCTTTCCCAGATACATCGGCTACAAAGACATAAAGTTTACCATCTTTTCGGAAAAAATCGTAGAGATCACCCCCAACTTGAAGTGAAGATTCATACTCTATCTCCAGATTATAACCGGATATTTCAGGAGTTCGTTCAGGTAACAGAGTATGCTGGATTTGCCGGCCCAATCTCAACTCATTTTCAAGTCTCTGTTTTTCAACAAGTTCCTTGCGGTCCTCTTCGATACGCCTGCTCATGTGATTTATCGACTCGGCAAGGCTCCCCAGTTCATCTCTTCTGTCAAGATTAATCTGATGACCATAATTTCCGGCTGCAATTTCCTCCACCGACTCTCCCAGACGTTCAATGGGCCTGGTCAAAATACCGGACAGAACGCCGGCGCCGAGCAAGCCACCGGCCAGTATTAACAGGGTGGCTTCCATCATTCGCGCCCGAACTCCCCGGATTGCACTGTTTACCATTTCTTGATCTATCCTCACGGCAGCCTGGTATTCTCCATATCCGGGCAACTGAACCTCGCGTTTGAGCAGTAACGCATCTTCTACCGGCGGCAGTTCACTGCCAATATACCGAGGTTCGTTATGGGCCAGAACTTGACCGGCTGCTGTGAGAACATAAACCTCTTCAATACCGGCATCCGGGCGATGGGCCGCTTCAACGGCATTGATTATGAACAAATCATCTCCGGTCTGTATTCCCCGACGCACACTTTCAGCAAGCTGACTGAGTAAAATTTCCCCGGTATCCTGGAGCTGCGAACGAACATAATTTTCCTGATAACGAAGGACAAGATAGCCCGCAGCAATCATTATAATCAGGATGAATCCTGAAATTATAACGCTAAACTTCAAATAAAGTCCTAATCCTTTTTTCTGCATCGTCATCTCCTGGTATATATCAGTAGTCCATCAACTGCTGCACGCGTTCCAGAGCCTGTTCCGCCCTGTCATGGTCGGAATCCAACTCAAGAGTATTTTCAAAATATTGTTCAGCCGTCTCGTAATTACCACTGGTAAACTCTATTAACCCCTGCTGGTATTCCTCCTCGGCTTCACGTTCTCGCACACCCAGGGCGGCCAGAGCGTTATCCAATTGTTCTTCCAATCTCAGTGTTTGAGGATCATCAGGATCGATGTCAAGCGCCTGATTTATAAGTTCTGCAGCCCTTGAATAATTTCCATCGTTAAGATTTATCATAGCTTGCTGACGCAGTTCCGGAAGCAGCTCAGTTTCATCCGCCATTTCGGCTTCATCTGCAGTTTCCGCGCCTTCAGCCCAGTGAAAAATCGCTCCATCAAGCCCCGCATTCTCACTGCCCACTCCCCGACCTACCTGTCCGGCTTGAACACCGGCCAGATCAGGAGTAAAAGTTTCCCCGTCCACATCGCTAAATTCAGGTTCAAACGGAAGATCCGGGGTCGGGAAGGGACGGATGTCACGTTCCTCCAGTTCAGGAGTTACAGGATCAAACCCAGGGTCAACGTCATCAAACGCTATTTCCGGTAAATGGGGCATTGTGTGACGAACGCCACGAAAGATTTCGGCGGGTTCTTCTTCAGGTTCGTATTTTACATCCCAGCGATAAGTTATAGAGAACTGATCAACCATGTCCAGCTCATCGTGATCAAAAATACTGTAATCAAACTTGAGATGGTCACCGGCAATTAACGAGGCACCGGCTGTTAAATTGTTATCACGCATACCGGCTCGAACACTCAAAGTACGACGGAAAGGCCAGTCGCGCGCGTCAAGAAACTCCATGCCATAAAAATACCGCTCGTCCCGATCGTCCTGAAATTCGACATCCCCGGCCAGGCGTATCCGATCGCCCCATAGCCAGAATGAAGTACCAACCCGATACAACCGGGGAACTTCATCCACTGAAGACGAAAATGATGGCTGCACCACATTGAAAACATTCACACCCAGACGCCAGTAGTCAAGTGGCTGGTAAAAGAGAGAGGCATCAAGTCCAAAGTCGCTTTCCCTGTGGTCGGAACGCCCGGGGGTGGGATCATCAATTCCCTGGTCAAAATAGTTAGCCGTCAGGCCAAGCGAAAAGTTTTCTAACGGCCTGTAAGCACCTGAAACGGCCAGCGCTTGTTCGGCCATGTCAAAGCTGGAAGTAGGATCACCATCCGCGTCGCGTCCGTCAAAATCTTCGGACCCCAGACGCAGATAGTTAAAACCAAGACTAAACCTATCGTCTAAGTTCCAGACACCGGTTAATGTTCCGTGATAGGTATCCACCCAGAGTTCCTGGTATGAACCACTTATAGCCGAGTAACCAATGAAGGGCATGGCCGCCGGGTTCCAGTAAGCAGTGGAAACGTCGTCTCCCATACCGACCGCGGCCTGACCCATACCCTCGGTATGAACACCGACACCAAAGTCGTAAAGCTGACCAAGCTGACCGGCGTCGCCGGAGTACACCCTACCGGCAGAAAAAACAATTGCCGCACAGACGACCAGCGAAATTAGAGCTTTAAGATATATACGCCAATCGCCCAAATAGAGCAGGTTGCTTAATTTCATAGGAATCATTCCCTTATCACGGCAATTTTAGTTTTTTCTTGCACAGAATCTGAGTCGTCACCTTGTGCTTCCAGAACAACTATGTAACCGCCGGAAGAAACGCTATCAAATCGCTCGTTTCTTCCATCCCAGCTTATATTAGTTATTCGTCCTGAAGACGGCAAACCCTCCGGAATATCTATCTCGCGCACAAGTTCTCCGGTTAAAGAATAGATTGTAATAGTCGCCGGTTCTCCCGGCTGACCAACAGGTTGGTCGCCGTTACTGCTTTCACCGACAGAAAATTTTAACTCATCGTCACGTTCCGGCCGGTAAGGATTCGGATAGACAAAAAAGTCGTCAACATACTGTTCTGAAGCCATCTCGCCGCCTCTACGTAAATTTTGAACCTCCACTGCTCCATCACTGTTAGTCACTTGAGATTCTTTACGGCCAATCTCGACAATATCAACAAGTGAATCCCCTTCCAACCCGGTCGTATCAGCAAGTGAACTTCCCACCACTTCAAAACCGGGATTATCGGTATAACGAAGGTGTAGAGTGTCACTTGCTTCAACTCCCTGGTAACGAATCAAGAGTTCACTTGGCTCATCTTCAGAAATATCCTCCACCTGCTCTTGAATAATTCCAGTATCCATCGGGTTAAACAAAAACAGATGCTCGAGTTCATCCCGATTATAGTCAGAAGCTCTCTTTGCAATTTGATAATGAAAACCCTCGGGCAGTTCCCGTCGTTCTAAATATTCTAATGTATACTCAACGCTCCCCCGTTCAGGATCAGCAAGATCTTCAAACCCTTCGTGGGCCGTCAATACATAAGTATCCCCCAGCACTTGTTGATTTTTGAGATCAACTATTGAGACAGAAAGATCCATATCGGTTCTATCCAACCGACCGGGCGCTCCTGCAGGAGCAAAAGCAAGTTCACCGTTTTCGCTTTCTCCCAGGACAAGACTTTTGTTAAAATCAGTGTTCTTCAGGTCAAGCTTCACATCCGGATAGCCATACACTTCAGCCTCGCCACCTCCGAGTGAAAGAGTGTCACTAACCAATTCTCCACTACCGGCGGAGTAACCGTAAACTTGGGCACCAAATTCAATAACAGTGCCCGGTTCCAGGTCATCAGGAATATCAACTTTAAGCTCTTTTCTTTCGTAAGTCCCACCTCGAACCGAGTGAACAGTGTCAGAAATTCTCTGCGATTCAAACACTTTCCCCACGTTTTTACCTTCGCCCTGGTCAATAGTCAGAACGGGGGTGTCAAACCTGGTATAAAAATCATTCGCACCGGCATTCTCAAGATAAACCCCTACTTCCACTGCCTCCTGGCCCACGGTCACTGCGTCCTGTACATCGAGCGATAAACCCATCTGGGCTCGACCAAAATCAGGTTGTTCCGGATCTGTAAGACGTTCAATTATTATAGTCTCCAGTGCCGTGTTTCCCAATTTATCTTCCAGGGCTATTCGAAAGTAGTGAAGTTCAGGGTATATGTCCATGTCTTCGTCATCCAGCAGAAAAGTTACGGTTCCCGGCTCAAGCCGATTATCCTTCTCCATCAACCGCGGACTTTCACAACTTCCATCACGGCGGCAATCCATAAGCTGCAAGTTTTCAACGTTTTCTTTTAACTCTAAATGTATCTCAAACACGCCACCGTAAGTTCGATTAACCCGGCCGATTATATCGGCTCCCCCGGCACCATATATGTCAAACTCCGGTGGAGATGCATCAGTCACAAATTCAAATTCGTCTAACTTTCTGTTAGTCAATGGATCCATGAAAACAAACCCGTATCTCTCTCCAATTTGCGGGTGAAAGCGAAAGGTTTCCCCCTGGGCACGCTCCCAGTCACGGACTACTTTTTCCTCCTCCAGGTCCAACTGAAGAACTTCTATGTCATAATCCTTTCGCAGCCCCTCAAGCACCGGATGAGTATCATAAAACTCTTCCTCAATCATATATTTTACAGCCGGGTGATATTCGTTCGTGAGTATACGGCCATCTTCCTGAACTATTCCCGGCCAGTACGGATCATCTTCAACTCGCCGCACCCCCGGCGCACGGTCATCACGAACGGTAACGATACGCCTAGTACTTATCGGATCAGCGTCGTTTTTAATAACTTCGGTGTCCTCGTAAAGATCAAAATAGACATCGTCGGTTTCATCACCATCGGGAACTGTAATCAACAGTCTGATTTCTTCTTCCTCTTCTTCTTTTAGCTCTCCAATTGACGCTGTATCTGATACTATTTGACCTTGTTCATTGCTCCACCTTACTTTAAGACCAAATGTATCTTCTTGTAGGTCTCCAACCGCAATTGGAACTGCAATTACATCTGTCTCTGGCTTATTAGTTTTAATAAATTCTTTATTTTCGTCTTCGTCCGGTTCAAATTCAATTACTTTCCAGTCAGCTTTATCTGGATATCTGGGGGCGGGAATGTAGTCCAAAATTTCAACATTGGGGTTAACCTCCTCAATATAGACGACCCGGTCGACGGAAACTGTCTCCCCAACTGCATTACGAGCCTTGACTTCAAATCTGTATTGAGTGTCTCCAAGGTGATCCAGACTAAAGTTACTGTTGAAACTCAACTGCCTTTCCCCGACATTAAGCCAGCCATAACCATAATTTATTGCTTCAATCTTTAAAGCATCAGTCACCTCGCCTTCAACTTCTGGGACTGCAGCTCTATCAGGAAATACTGAACCAGAAGCAGGGGTGTCTACAGTCAATTCAGGCGAACTGCTTGATTGTCCGAAAACAACTGTTTCAGAGTTGGTGTTCCCGAGGACATCCCGGCCGGTCACAAGAACTTTATTATAAGTGTCGGTATCCAGCTCTATTTCAGTTTCAAAGGGGCCTGAGTCATTACTTAACACCTGTTCTCCGGCTACGGTTACTTCATCGAAGATCCCATTTTCACCGCTCCGATCGACTTCTGGATCGTATGCACTTACCTGGCCGCCAACAGTTACTTTTGTATCACCGGTATAATCACCGGCAAAAAGGTTTTCTTCATACGATATTTCGGACGAGGGTTCATCGACCTTAATCAGCGGTCCCTCAGTCCGCAAGTATATTTCAACAGTGTATTGAGCCGTGTTACCGGCTCTGTCGCCGGCTAAAATTAACAGCTCGTTTCCTTCCTGGGAAAGGGAGACCGAGTCAGTTTCAAAAACTTCCTCTTCGGGATTATACTCAAGCAGCTCAGTGTCATAAGTTCGTCCATTTACCAGTATTACCGTATCTCCATTCTCCACATCAACTTTTATCTTAATTTCTTCGTCAGCAGTAACGGTATCATAATCTAGATCAATAACCTCACCGCCAACCGCGGTCTCCATTTCAGGAGTAACCTCATGAATAACAGGATCTATGGAGTCATGGTAAATAGTTATAGTGGCAGTATCCTGTTTCTGCTCATATTGTACAGTAAGATCAAATGTCCGGCTGTCCTCAAGAACCAGGGAATCAGCAGCCACCGTACCCTCTATCTCTGCTTTCGTATCAGTACCGGAGAGGCGAGCTGGATACGTATCCCCGACAGATATTTCTCCCCCGATGTCAATATCGTCCACGCTGGTATCCTCTGTCAGCTCTCTAACAACGGCTGTTACCTGGACATCGTTGTGAGCGTTAGTGTCATAACGGGCGCCGGGGTCCACGATTTCCAGCTCCAGGGCGTAGACAGTCGACGGTGCCAGCAGAACCAGAAGCACTGACAAAATAAAAACCATTCGAGAAAAAACTTTATTATCCATAATTACTCCCTTATGATAGCGATTTTACCTGTTTCCACGTGCTGTTCATCGTCTCCATCGGCCACTACTCTATAAACATATCCACCCGAAGCAACCGGGCGACCTCGATCGTTTACAGCCTCCCAGACAAAATTATCTGACTGCCAGGTACTGTTATTATTTATTTCTTCCTGGTCCGAATATACCAGTTCACCGGTCAGGGTATAAATTTCCAACTCAACCTCACCAGTCGCTTTTTCTCCCAGTTCAAGTCCGATCTTAACTTCTTCATCTCGATCAGGGCGAGCGGGGTTGGGCCAGGCGACCGCTTTGTCAATTCCAAAGTCAGCAACCACCTCAAATCCGGCAATACGTCCCACTCCGGCAACATCGTCGTCTTCAAGTTCATCCGGCGGCCGGCTATCAACGGGAAATTCACCGGATCCCGGCACTTCGACAAGCACAACAGCATCAATTATAATGATCCCCAGTGGGACATCTTCATCTACATCAACACTATATTCAATTACTCCCCGTCCCGGGCTACCATCTTCATAAGGAGGAATACCCTCTGTCATTGAAACACGATCATATTCAAAATAATCACTCACTGTGTCACCCAGGTCATTGTGGAGGAAAACAAGTTCATCTACTCCCCGGGGATAAATCGGCGAGGTGTCATAATTTTCAATTTCAAACAGAAGCGAATGATTCTTTTCACCTCTTTCGACTAATAATGATTCAACCCTGAATGTAGCTTCCACGGAGGGCCGGCTACGTGTTTCAACGGGGAATTGACCTGCTTCGGCTTCTGCTTCACCCCAGTCCTCCATCAACTCCGGCTCTCCACCGAATTCAATCCAGTACCTCCGAAAACTCTGATGGTCGGCAAGCGGAAATGCATCAATTGTCGCGGTATCACCCGTTGATCGACCTTCCGCCGTTTCATAGCCAGCAAGTGAAAACTTCAGCCAGGCCAGTAACGGTTCATCGTTTAACTCCCCCGACAGGGTAAATCTCGCTTCTTCCCTTCCCTCTATCTCTTCTGTAGCTTGAGTAAATTCAAATTCCCCGATTTCATCCTCAATTGTACTGCTATCAAGGGGCTCCTCGGGAGAATCTGGCCAGTAAAAATTAATTACTTCACCCGCCGGTCTTTCTATAACATGAGGCCAGAGTTTAACGGGAGAATGCCCCTTATTTTCCACGGTAAATTCAACCTCAAAATCGTCCGTCCCTTCCACGGGGCGGGGTGGATATTCGAAACTGGTTATTTCCAGTTCACCAAAACTTTTATAATAAATATCCACACTTTCCTCGGTTTTATTGCCAGCTACCGTTTCAACTTCAAAATCCAATCCTACACGTTCTCCCTCTTCAAAATCATCAAATTCAAAAGCCAGGGTACCACCCGCAGTTAAGGAAAATTTATCCCGCCCGACCTGTACTTCTGGAATATCAGTGTCCGTCTCAACAAGGACGGTCACCGGCTTGGAGTCGGCAAAATAATCGCCGTCAACTTTTTCCAACTCAGCGCCTTCAGGACCAAAAACAGTTACATCAAGCGAAGCCGTGTCATCCGTATATTCAAATGTAACAGTATCGTGGGCTTTGTTCCCCCAGTAATCGCCTGCTGTTAGAACAACATCCTGAACAACATATTCAAGCTCGACGCTCGTATCAAACTCAAAATAACCATTCTCCCGAATCCCAGGAACCCGGCTGCCCTCAACTTCAAACCAGACAGTATCTCCCGACGGTTTATAAACTTCAGCCCGTAAATCCGGATTTTCGTCGCCCACACGGGCCCAATGTGTTTCGGGTTCAAGTAAAACAATCTCCGGCTCCGAAGTATCAAACTCAAATTCCCGAGTGGTTGGTGAAAAACTGCGTCCACCATAATAGGGTCTGATTTTTACTTCAACTGTATCGCCGGACTTTTCTCTAAGATCAAACTTAAAAAGTTCCATAAAAGTAGTATCTCCCTCTGTCATAAAAACCGTTTCTCTCCTTACATCCTCGGGAACGGCCGGACCAACCATTTCTAAGGCCAAAGTGTCCGCCGGGTATCCCTTCACAGCACCACCCAGGTAAAATTCATCTGTCCCAACAATATCAACCGCCGGAGTATCAAAACTAACTTCAGGCACTTCATCACTAATTCTAACCCGGAGATCGACTCGACGCTCATGGCCATATTCACCAGTAACATAAATATAAACCCGGTTTAGGGACCGGCCTCGCCTTAGTGATATTTCTTGATTAATAGCAGTGTCCGCGATTACGGCCACGGTTTCGCCATGAGTTCTATTATCAATCTCAATCTCAGCCCGTCGACTGGTTTTAAGAGTCAACTCAAGAGAATCGCGTTCCAATATCTCGACTTCAGGTTCTTCTGGATCAGTGTCAAAGTCCAGCACATCTTCAACATCCAGCTCAAGGTCCGGAGCCTCTTCGTAATAAGTTACCGTTCTGCTATCCCGGGCAGTGTTAGTGGCTGTATCATAAACCTCAGTCATCAACACGTTCTTCCCCGGGTCGAGCTCAATATCCCGCGCAAAAGTGTCATCGCCCAGCTCAGGAGCCGAAATAGGCGAGTGAGGCTCACCGTTCACAGCTACTGTCCCACCGACAGCACCTTCCGCAGACGCAATCAACTCAACCTGTCCGACACCGGTGGAAAGACCATCTTCGGGAGCAAGCACTTCCAGTTCCGGGGGCTCATCGTCATAAATCACGGTCAATCCCAGAGCGTCAGTATCTCCCGCCTCATCTTCAGCCAGCAGTTCAAATTCGTTTTCTCCCCGGTTAAGATCACGAGTTAAAGTGAAAGCGCCGCTGGATTCCAGACTTTCAATTACGTCTTCACCATTCATCTCAAACCGCTCAACAGGTGTCACCTTTGTCTCGACGTTTCCGGAAAAAACAACCGTGTCCTGGTTAGTATGATAGCCGGCCTCAGGTTGTTCCAATATTATTTGTGGTTCATAGGGATCATATATAACTTTGGCTTCAGTATCATTGTAAATTCCCCTGACAGGGTCCTCTATACGGAGAGGAATTCGGTTAGTACCGGTATCAAGGTCAACTGTGCTAACAAAGGAATCATTTTCTTGTTCAACTGCCCCGGTGTCACCATCGACATAAACCTCATAAATCCTTCTGGAAACAACAATTATTTCGATTTCTGAGTCGGATACAATTTCACCATAATTGGGACTAATTAGTTCATAAGATAGTTCAACCCCGACCTCTACTTGCCGGGTTATAGAGTCAGATATGGTTTCACCGTCTTTTTCCAGTTCGGCGGTCACCTCGAGCTCATACTCGCCTGCCTCAGAATAATCCCGAACAGTAGCAAACGTGTCGGACTGCTCTGCCTCCCGTATAATCTCCCCGTCCAGGCGGATTTCTGCGCTGCTATCGGCAGTCCCCCGAACGGGTACCTGCAGGCCACCGGTCTCATACCCGTCCTCAGGTTCCGCCAGGCTCAGATCAAGATCACCCAGGATGACTCGAACTTCTTCGCTTCTGGCAACTACTTCAGTTTCACCTTCTTCGCTATGCTTGTATTTAACTTCGAATACATTCTCCCCCTCCAGCAGTTCCACTTCACGCTGATAGAGGGTATCGCTCTCGGCGCTCATTTCCCAATCTGAATCCCCCCGAATTAATTTAACAGCGGTATCCCCGGCAAGATGTTCATCCTCAGTTACTGACGCCTCAACAAGTGCCATTGAATCCGCTGTCAGGTCACCATCTCCCGGACGTAAAATTTCCACCCGTGGACCGGTATCCCAGTATTCGACCTCAACTGTGTCTGAAAACGACTCATTACCCGCCCTGTCAGCAAGTTTTATTCTCAAAGGTGTAACCCCGGTATCAAGACGGATCGTATACTCGTTGCCTTCGCCCACTTCAAGCTGATCCAGGCTTTCTCGGCTCTCTCCAGCATAAATTCTACCGCTTTCAAGTGGCACTGCACCGGTATCTCCAATCTCATACACGACCTCGAGACGCCCGTCGTCAAGACTATCCCCGGTGTCAGGATATGTTATGTCCACCGGCGCTGCGGCCGTATCATACCGCACTTCAATAGCTTCGGTCCCCGTCCCGATTGAAGTTGCAACCCTCGCCTTCAGCTCAAAAATTCCCGTGTCGGCCAGACCGACGACAGTGTCAAAACTGTAATCGTCTACAGCCATTTCTGTACTTAATTCACCGTCCAGCAATATTTCAAGCTCATTAACCCAGGGGGAGCGGTATGTACCTGCCACCGGCACCTCCGGCAGGCGGGTATCGTAAGGCGAAGCGGGAGAATCTATCTCAATAAACGGCTCAAAATTACCGCTGATTTCTACAGGTTTTGTGTCGTAATTACCAAATTTATCTTCACCGCTAAATATAACAGTGTTAGTATCACTGAATATTTCCAGGTTCTTTTCAAATCGCCAGTCAGCTTCTACTTCCAGTTCTATTTCTTCCACTGTGTCACCAGTTTCGCCGCCCAATAGAGAAATAGAGTAAGTGTCGTCCACTGTTGTGTCCGCAACCGCTCCGGCAATATCAATTGGTGTGGTGTCGTATTCATCCTCAACGTCAAGCTCAAAGCTCGGCGGATAATCCTTGTAGTAGACCTGGACAGTATCAGCAGTGTCGTTGCCCGCTTCATCAACTGCCGTCACCACAAAAGTATTTGCCCTGGACTCTAATTTCACCTCATTCAACTCGAATTCAAAGCGTTCAATTTCTGTATCTTCGTTATTAGCTGTCCAGTTAGTATCAAAATTATCATCGTTGGGATAAAAAGTCGTGTCAGCGTTATGCTTTATCCACATTGTATCTGGTATTTCTTCAGCTTCACCGGCCAGATTTATCAGCTCCTCGCCGGTGTCAATATCTTCTTCAGGAGAAGTAAAGGAGATACCGGCGGCAACCGTATCGGCAAATATAGTTATCGTGTCACTGGCCATATTACCGGCTGAGTCGTAGACCCGTGCTTCAATTACGTTAGTATCCGCTCCCAGGTGAACTGTATCCTGCAGAGTAGTGTCAAAAACAGTAGCAATATCAAAAGTATCTGAGACCGTCGTATCCAGGCTGTCGTCAAGATTCTGGTCAACCCCAAACTCATACCTCTCGATCCCAATTTCAGTATCGGCCGCTTCTACTTCAAGCAGCGGGTTAACCACATTAGTTGTAATACCATCTTCCGGCGCAGTTATTTGAACGCTGGGTTCAGTGTCGTTGTAGAAGAGGTGAGCAGTATCATAGCCCACGTTCCCATAAATATCTTCCGCTCGGCCGACCACCACCGCCGAATCTGGCTCAGTCATTATCGTTACCTGCCCCCACCATCGATAAGGCTCCCAGTCTGAAACTTCTCCCTTATAGTCCCACTCCACGTCTCGTTCAATACGATCTCGGTCGCCATCTTCAATTTGAAAACCTTCAACGTGGTCAGGGAAAATTTCTTGTAGATCTTCAAAACGGTCAGGTAACAGATCAAGGCCTTCGGCTTCAAACTCAACTTCAACCCCCCGTTCGTTATAGTAACCCACAGTGTCTGGGTCAATAAATCGCACCTCGGGCGGCGTAGTATCGTAATTCACAACCTTAGAATCAGCAAACAGCTCTCCTTTTATCATCTTTTCAACAGTGAAAATATTACGGGTATCACTTACCGGTGCCTCCACTTCAAAGTCATTACCGTCCTTCTCAAAATTCACCTGGTCAGTTAAGTTCTCGTCGTCTCGATAGAGAGTAAGCTCAGAAAATTCGTCTTCCGGTTCAGTTCTTGTATCTCCCTGCACTCCTTTCAGGGTTACGTATTCTTCGTTCAGGTAAGCTTCGCCATCACGTTCTAATTCAGGTTTGTAAAGATCAATTTCAGGTTCATAGAGAATTTCCACCGATGCTGAGTCGGAGACACCGTAGGGCGTAGTATCATAAGCGACAACCTTATTTTCTCCAGGATATAGACCAATTGAAGCCTGAAAATAGCCGTCCTCGTCGGACCATACTGTTGCGCTGTCTAAACCGTCATCGTGGTAATGACGTAGCTCCTGTGCTGGACCATGACGGGCTTCAAAGTCCGGAATATTATGGTAATTAGTGGTACGGAACTCAGTATAAAAACTCGGATGTTCAACTTCGGTATCACCCTCCGGCCAGATCAGCTCCACTTCAGGTGCTGTTGTATTCTTCTTCACCCTTAAATTATCACTGCGGGTATTGCCTAACTGATCTTCGACTTCGACATAGATATCAAATTCCTCGTCCTCAAGCGGTATCTCCACTTCCGTATCAAAAGTAGCACGGGTATCGTATTCATCCCCAGTCAGCTCTAACTCTCTACGCGACTGTTCACCACCGTCATACCAGAGAAAAATTTCTCCTATTTCAGGTTCTCCGCGATCTACTTCAACCTGGCCGGCAAGACTAATCTTCTCAACTGAAGTATCCACCCGTCCATCGTGTGGTTCGTTGGGTACCGGGGTGTCAATTGAAACACTGGGATCGCTCAGAGGTTCTACCACTTCAAATATACCGCTTGTATCAGCCCGGATGTTACCGGCCTTATCCACCAGCTCCACCTCAACATAAGCAGTGTCGGTGCGATTTGCGCCTGTGTATGCCGGGTCTGCCAGCTGGGGAACCGTCCACCGTTTCTCCCCCTCATCTTCAGTATCACTGGCTATCTCAATTTCGTTCCACCCACTTTCTTCACTACCAGCGTAATAGTCGTAAAAACTAATACTGATCGGCTCCGTTGCCAGCCCGAGCTCATCGTGAGCTTCCCACTCTATGTCCTGACTCCGCTCAAGCTCCCATATATCCCCCTCAGAAGGATCAGTCACTTCCAGCTCCGGCTTGTCGGAGTCAATAGTGAACTCTTCTGAAACAACTTTTGTATCGTTGCCGGCAGTATCCGCAGCAACAACCCGCAGAGCCACCCCGTCACTGGAAACATCATCGGGGAGCTCCCAGTCGTAGCTTCCCGTGTTATCGATATTAGTTTCCAGCTCAACCCAGTCTGCGGTCGAATCTGGTCGGAAATCGAGACTGATCGGCTGAGTATCAAGCCCGAAACTGTCGCTGGCCTCCCACTCAACAGTTTCCAGCTCGCCGCCGCGCCAGTGAGAGCCGGCACCAGGACGTATTATTTCCACTTCCGGATCCTCGCTGTCTATAGTAAAGTCTTCACTTTCGTCAGTGACAATTTCTTCACCGGAATAAAGCAGCAACTGAACACGCGCCTCCTGCGTATGATCGGACGGGAGCTCCCAGCTTTCCAGAGCTACTTCCCCGGACTCTCCGGCGTCAATTCCATCTATTTCCTCGATAGGTTCAAATCCAGCACCGTCGGCGGCATACTCGGCTACGAGGGTATCACCCGATTCAATACCACTTGGTTGCCATTCAATTGATTTTTCGCTTCCACCGGCCCATATTTCTCCACCGGTAGGCGAAATCAGTTCCACCGCCAGCTCACGAATTTCAAACTCGCCGCTGTAATGCTCCTGACTCTGCCCGGCGCGGTCGTAAGCAGTTATCCTTAGCTGGGCGGCATCAACTTCAGTATCCGGCGGAGCATCAACATACCAGTCGAAGTGACGTTCATCACCCTCCTGTTCACCAATTCCCACAAAATCCTGGTCTTCGTCAGCATATTCAATCACAAAACTGTCATACCCGGAGGCTCCGGGGTCAAACTCACTCCACCTCACAACGTGCGTATCCCAGAGGGCGACAAGATCGCCCGCTTCCGGATCGTCAATTTCTATCTCAGGTTCACGATCATCTATCGCAAACTTAGCACTGACTGTGTCGCCTACAATTCCGGCTTTATCCTCGGCTTCAACTCGCACCTGTACTTCGTCACTATTAATCTCGGGCAGATCCCAGTTATACTCGGTTTCCTCTATTTCGGCTTCGACCAGGGTCCACTCGGAGTCTACTTCGGGACGATAGTAGAGCGAGTATGGCTGATCAATTAGATCAGCGTGACCGCTTTCTTCCGGATAATACTTCCAATTTACCGTTTCCAAGGCCCCCGCAACCCAGGCGGTGTCACCGTCCGGTTCGATTACTTCTACAACCGGCGCGGTGGAGTCAACAATAAAGTCTCCCGTGTAGGCGGTGCTGTCATTGCCTACCCGGTCACGGGCAGTAACTCTTATTTCCGCCTCCTCAGTATTATCAGCGGGAACATCCCAGGTGTAGCTGGTCCTCTCCATATCTTCAGTTTCCTCGAGCAGTTCCTCCCAGACTCCATCTTCGCCACGGTATTCAACTGCGAAAGAATCATACTCGGAATAGCCGGCATCGGGCGCCTGCCAGATGATCTCATAAGTTGTCTCTCCCTGCACATTTTCTTCGGCTTCCGGCGCTATAACCTCAATTTCAGGCTCGCTGGAATCGACAATAAAATCTTCACTTGCTGAGTCATTTTCATTGCCGGCACGGTCAATCGCCGTCACGCGGATTCGCGCTTCGTCCGAATTCTCAGGCGGAATCTGCCAGAGATAATCCCTATCTTCACCTTCCACAGCTGCTATTTCATGCCATTGCGCTCCTCCGTCAAAAGACTCCGTCAATACAAAGGTATCATACCCTGATAACCCTGGCTCGTCAGCCGTCCAGACTATTTCATACTCATCATTCCCCCGCATCCTGGTATCTCCAACCGGGCGCTCCAGCTCTACTGCCGGTTCTTCGTTATCAACTATGAGCGCCTTTTCTTCGTCATAAGTTGTACTGTTACCCACCTGGTTTACAACCTCTAACTCGAGATCATACTCACCACTGTCCATATTTTCCACCACTTCCAGTTCTTTCTCCACGGGCTCAACCGCTTCCTCCAGCTCGTAACTGTATATTTTTTCCTCGCCCTCATAAACGTTCAGGGCTGCCGTTTCAAAGTAATCATCATTAGCCTGGTGGTCAATTACAAAATCATGTCCCGTCTGTTTGTAAGCCGGATCACCGTCTTCTGGAGAATAAATTACCGCTGTAGGAGCATCATCATGAACTATTAGGGCGTTCAATTCGATATCTTCCCCCACGTTCTCAGCCAGGTCATAACCACGAACTGTTACATCGTAACGGCCGTCCGCCGTCGACGCTGGCACCGTAACAATTTTTTCTTCAATCTCGCCGTCGGTATTCTCGACTTCCTCGGTAAATATTTCTTCACCATTTTCGACAAGCAACTCTGCCGTATCAAAATAATCATCATCAAGACTATATTCAATTACAAAGGTGTCTTCACTTTCCAGTATTACTGTATCACTCTCAAGCGGTCTATGTATCTCCGCTTCAGCAAACTCATCCTCCACACGCAGTCCTGAGGACTCCACCGACTCGCTTTCGTTTCCTGCATAATCCACTGCCTCCACCCGCACGTCGTAGTATCCGTCCGCCGTCTCCGACGGCACTTCCACAATC
>Ga0207421_10001057_pt1 | contig 35933 bp, 33 predicted proteins | sample SodLakKL_010_SED_4_FD_187542 | JGI IMG/M metagenome (GOLD analysis project Ga0207421, IMG submission 187542) | Alkaline sediment microbial communities from Lake Tanatar, Kulunda Steppe, Russia - 8KL_010_SED (SPAdes) (version 2) | ecosystem: Environmental > Aquatic > Non-marine Saline and...
GTGCCCCTCACCCAGAACGATGGTTCGGGGACCGAACTCCCGCTCGCTCGTGTCCACGCCCTCCTCGTCGGCGACGTCCGGGTCGGTGGTGTCGACCAGCTGCCCCTCCTCGGTGGTGCGGGCGGTGTATCCGATCTCGACGAACTCGCCGGCCTGGAAGCCGGCTTCCTCGCTTTCTTCGGCGTCGGCTGCCGATTCTTCGGCAGGCGCGTCTTCGGATTCGGTCTCGACGTCATCGGCCGCTGTCTCGGATTCGGCGTCGGCTTCGGCCTCCTGATCCTCAGTCATATCTCATACGACCCGCCGTCCGCATTTAAGGCCGACGTTTTCGCTCGAGTCTCGAGTCGGGTCGTCGCTGGTCAGTTCCAGCCACGAGCGACACGTTCGTATGGCCGCCTCCCCACACTCGAGGCATGTACGAAGTCGAGATCAAGGTGCCGGCGACGCTGGACACTGTCCGAGCGCGTCTCGAAGCCCTCGACGCGACCAGCCGCGGGCGAGTCGTACAGACGGACACCTACTACGACGCGCCACACCGGTCCTTTGGGGAGACTGACGAGGCGCTGCGAATCAGGGAAGAACGCCTCGAGACCGACGATGCGGGGGCGTCGACACGCGCGGACGACGGCGGCGACAGTAACGCCCTCGAGACGACGCTCACCTACAAGGGGCCGTTGATCGACGCGGCATCGAAAACCCGTGAGGAACACGAAACGAAACTCGCGGATGGCACGGCTATGCGAAGGGCCCTCGAATCCCTGGGCTTCGAGCCGGCGGCGACGGTGCGGAAGGAGCGCGAGCGATACGGCCTCGACGGCCTCACGGTGACGCTGGATCGTGTCGATGGCGTCGGCGAGTTCGTGGAAGTCGAGACCGAGGCCGAGACCGAAGCGGCGATCGACGACCGCCGCGAGGCGGCACTCGCGATCCTCGAGCAGCTCGAACTCGAGGCCGACGAGCAGCTTCGAACCTCCTACCTCGAGTTGACACTTGAGGGGTGAGACCGGGCTCTGGTTCAGGCGTCACGCGGCGTCAGTCAGGTGCTCGTCATCGGATTCGCGATCCCAAGCCGGTGGCGACTGCGCTCCGTTCGAGTCAGCAGAATCCAGTTGCTCGACGCGGTCGAGTACCTCGGCAGGGTCGAGGCTGCTCTCGCTCTCGAGGAGGATCTCGAGGCCCCGTTCGAACGCCGTTTCGTCGATTTCACCCGCTGCGTAGCGCGCTCTGAGCACTTCGATTGGATCGGTCGCGTCGGTATCGGTTGTCTCTGGAGCATCGTCGACCGCCGTTTCCTGTTCTACCCGGTTGTCCTCACGCTCGAGTAGCGCCATGACTGGTACCACACCAACCCAGCAGAACGCGAGGACGAAGACGAGTGCCCCGAGGCCCCACCACAGCCCGGCGGTCAGGCCGACGAACAACCCCACGATCATCGAGAGGGGCATCGCCCCAACGGCAATCACGTTCGATCGTTGACTCGTGCTCGCCATGCGCAGTTTTCCACAACAAGTGATAAAAAACGTTGTGTTGAACGTACGAGAAGGGCCCGACCGCGAAATTAAAGTTCACTTGTCCCAGTCACACTCGTGTGGCAGTTTCGTTCGACCTGTTCGGCACGCTCGTGACCGCCGAGCGGCCGTCGGACCCCGCAGCGGCGATTGCGCGCGAACTCGAGGCTCGCGACGTGCGCGTCCCCGCCGACTGGGACGAACGCTATCGAACGCCGTTTGTCGACGCGCCCGAAGGTGCGGAGGTTCCGCTTCCCGCACACGTGAGCCGGGCGCTCGCCGATGCGGGCGTCGACTGGGGCGACAACGCGGTTCGTCGTGCCGTCGTCGCTGCCTTCGATCCCGACGTCGAGACGAGGCCCGGGGCGCGGGCGGCCGTCGACGCCGCCGGCGAAACCGGTCCGGTCGCCATCTGTTCGAACTGTAGCGTCCCGGAACTGGTGGGTCGAACGCTCGTCAGATCGGTGTTCGATCGCACGGAGTTCGACGCCATCGTCACGAGTGTCGGCTGTGGCTGGCGAAAACCGGCACCGGAAATATTCGAGAGTACGGCCGATCGTCTCGGCGTCACCGTCGAGGATCTGATTCACGTCGGCGATGATGCCCGGACCGACGGAGGTATCGAAGCGGTCGACGGTACGGCCGTGTTGCTCGAGGAAACGCCGCTTACTGCCGTTCCAGGCAAACTCGAGGCGCTCACGGTGGGAGGAGAGAGCGTGGAGCCGTCACCGGGGACAGGGCAATGTGATTCGTCGGTCCGCTCACGGGAGGACCGGCCGCGATGACGGCGGCCATCACCGCGCTGGCGATCATCGTGCTCGCGTGCAGCCTCGACCTGTTCGTGGGGGAACCGCCACGGCGGATGCATCCGGTCGCGTGGTTCGGGCGGCTTGTCGGGGGTTTCGATCGCCAGTGGAGCACCGAGACGCACATCCAGCGGTTTATCGGCTATCTCGTTGCGTGTTTCCTCCCGCTCCTTCCGGCACTCCTCGCGGGAGGGGCGGTCGCCCTCGCGATCGCGTGGTCTCCTGTTGTCGGTGCCGTCCTGGCCGCGGTGGTGCTCTTCGTCACCTCGAGCCTCAAACTGTTACTCGATCTGACGCGGGAGGTCATCACGGCGACGGCGGCCGACGGGCAATCTCTCGAGGATGCTCGCGAGCAGGTTCGTGGACTCGTCGGTCGGGACGTCGACGAACTGTCGCCCGCCCAGATACGTTCGGCGGCCATCGAAAGTGCAGGCGAGAACCTGGCGGACGGGTTCGCGGCGACGCTCCTCCCGTTCGCCCTGCTGGCACCGCTCTCGTTGCCCGTCGCGGCCGCGGTTGCGGGCTGGATAAAGGGGGTAAACACGCTCGACTCGATGCTTGGATATCGATCGAAGCCACACGGGACCGGCAGTGCACGACTCGACGACGTGGTCATGTTTTTGCCGGCGCGAATAACGGCCTGCTCGCTCGCCGTCGCGTCCATCCGCCCGAGCGCCCTGACCGCGGCACGATTCGATGCGAAGAGCCTCGCCTCGCCCAATTCCGGATGGCCGATGGCCGCTCTCGCTCACGGTCTCGACGTCCGTCTCGAGAAGGTCGGAGCGTACGTTCTTAACGCGGACGCCGACGTGCCGTCGGTCGCCGACGGTGAGCGCGCGATTTCGGTCGTGCGGCTGGCCGCAGCGATGCTCGTCGCCCTCGCGGCCATCTTGGCCGGCTTTGCCCCGGCGCTCGAGTCGCTCGTCGCTTCGAGGATAGTCCAGATAGACTCGCCGCTGACGGGGCACGTCCTGGGGGTGGCCGACCCGTGAGACGCGGCCCGCCGGACGCCGTCCGCGGACTGCGTGGTGCGGTCGCGTTTCTGACGCGGCTCCCAGTGCATCCGCCCGAGTGGGTCCGTACCCTGGTCCCGGGAGCGTCGACGACGGATCCGGGCGACCGAGCGATGGAGGACTGGGAACGGTTCCGCGGCCGACCGTATACAATCACGCTCGTTGGCTGGCTCGTGGGGGCCATCGTCGCGATTCCCATGGCCCTGGGAATCCAGCTCGGCCTCCCACCGGAGATCGTCGCCGTCGCCACGCTCGCGACGCTGTTTGCGGTGACGGGCATTCATCACCTCGACGGCGTTGCCGATTTGGGTGACGCGCTGGTCGTCCACGGCGACGCTGACCGACGACGGGGGGTTCTGAAGGACACGACGACCGGCGTCGGCGCACTGTTGGCCGTGGCGTTCGTGTTGCTCAGCCTGGCGCTCACCGTGACTACGCTGGCCCGAACGCCGGTCTTTCTCGCTGTCGGCGTCGTCATCGCCGCCGAAGTCGGGGCGAAGACTGGCATGGCGACGATGGCCTGTCTCGGCCGGGCCGCCCACGAGGGGCTGGGATCCCAGATGACGGCCGCCGCCGACCCGTCGAAACTGGTCGCTCCAGCGCTTCTCGCCTCCCCCGCGCTGTTGGTGACGGGGCCGTCACCAGCCGCCGCAATGGCCCTGCTCGGGGCACTCGTCGGGGCCACCCTCCCCTGGTGGTGGGCCCGTCGCCACCTCGAGGGGCTGACGGGGGACGTCTTCGGGGCCGCAAACGAGATAGGGCGGCTGCTGGGATTACTCACGGGGGTGATCGCGTGGACGCTCTGGTGATGGCCGGCGGTCGGGGGTCACGCCTCGAGAGCGACCGCGAGAAGCCACTGACTGCGGTCGGGGGCCGTTCGATGATCGACCGGGTGCTCGAGGCAGTGACCGAGAGTAGGTTCGAGGAGGTTTTCGTGGCCAGCTCTCCACACACATCGGCAACCGGTGTGCACGTTCGCGAGTGGGCTTCGGACCGGCCGTCGTCGGTTGGCGACCGGGATAGAACGATCACCGTTCTCGAGACCACCGGGAACGGCTACGTGAGCGACCTCCTGGACGTCCTCGAGGGCGAGCAGGGCCCTTCGCCCCCAGTACTCAGCGTTGCGAGCGATCTACCGCTGCTCGAGGGGGCCGTCCTCGATTCGGTCCACCGTCGCTATTGCCGCGAGCGTGGCTCCCCCTCAATTACCGTTTGCGTGCCCGTCGCGCTCAAACGACGACTCGGCCTGTCGGTCGACTCGACCCTCGAGCACAAGCCACACCTCGCGCCGACGGGGGTCAACGTCGTCGGCACCACTGACCAATCCATGACAGTCACCAAGTACGACAGCCGACTCGCGACGAACGTCAACCGACGAAGGGACGTCCAGGTGGCCGAGACACTCCTCACGGCTCGAGGCGGACCGAGGGGCGAGGATGGCTTCGCGGAGGATACGGGATGCGAGTGATCCTCGCGGCTGGAGCGACTGAGACGGGACTGATCGAGGGGATCAGCGCCGCCGGCGCGACCCCGGCGGTGATGACGGCCACGGCTCCCGCGGATGCCGAAATTTTGGTGTACGGCCAGCCGACGACGACCTCCAGTACGCCGGTGAGTCCAACCGGCTGTCCGACCCCGGCCGCGGTTAGCCGAGCGGTACGGGAGGTCGTCGGCTTCGACGTGACCGTACTCGACGCCGGGATGGCCGAACCGACGCGCGCACCGACGGTGGACCTCGGAGCAGCAACGGGAACGGACTGCCGTCAGGCGACGGCGGTTCCGAATCCTGAACAGGTGTTCGAGCCAGCACGACGGTTCGGCTCCAGCCTTCCGGACGAACGATTGCTCATCGGCGAGACGATATTGGGCGGGACGACGACGGCCCTCGGCGTCATCTCCGCGCTCGGGGAGCCGACGTCGGTTTCCTCGTCGTTTCCCGATAACCCGGTCGCCCGCAAACGCGAGGTGGTCGCCGAGGGGTTGTCGGCCTCTGGCCTCTCGCTCGGCGACTGTGCCGGTACACCGCTCACGGCCATCGAGGCCATGGGGGATCCGGTGCAGGCGGCGGTACTCGGCACGGCGACAGGTGCCTTGGGGTCAGGAACCGAGGTGGTACTGGCCGGCGGGACGCAGATGATCGCCGTGGCGGCGTTGTTGCGTCACGGCGGTCTCGAATTGCCGCTCGAGCTGGCGACGACGCGGTTCGTGGCCGAGGACCCGGCGGTCGACCTGGCGGAGGTCAGCGCTCGGTACGAGCTGGGGGTGACGGTGACGGATCCTGGATTCGAACACGGCGAGCACGTCGCGGTGGCCCGCTATCTCGCCGGTGAGGCGAAGGAGGGCGTCGCGATGGGCGGAACACTGTCGCTGGTGCCCGAGGGGGAGATGGCAGCGGTTCGCCGTCGACTCGTGGGTGTCTGTGCCAGACTGGGAATCGAGGGCGACACACCGACGGCTCGAGAGGACGAGTCGGCAGCCACAAAGTCCGAGGACTGGGCGACGGACGGAGGCACCTATGGATCCTGACGCGGTGAACGGGGGCGAGCGCGTTCCTCACGGTGGTGAGCCGGAATCGAGCGTCCTCGACTTTTCGGCCAACATCAACCCGAACGTCCCCGACGGCGTGGACCGCGTGTACGCCGATGCGCTCGCGTCCGCTCGTCGGTACCCGAACGACGAGTATCCCGACTTCAGGGACGCTGCAGCGACCTACATCGACTGTCGTCGCTCGGACGTGGTGGCGACCCCAGGCGGACTGGCCGCGATCCGCCTCGCCCTCGAGTGTGTGCTCGAGCCCGGCGACGAGGTCCTCGTGCCGTATCCGAGCTTCGGGGAGTACGCCCGCGAGGTTAGATTGCAGGGGGGCCTGCCGACGTTCGTCCCACAGGCGGAGATGGGATCACTGGGATCGGCACTCCTCGAGGGCGTCACCGCCGTCGTCGTCTGTCGACCCAACAACCCGACCGGCGACCTCCTTCCACGGTCCGACCTCGAGGCCCTGCTCGAGCGGTGCGTCGACACGGAGACGACACTCCTGGTGGACGAGGCATTTCTGGGCTTCACTGACGAGCCGTCGCTCGCCACCAAGGGTGTCGATCGGCTGGTCGTCGCCCGGTCGTTGACCAAACTCTTCGGCCTGCCGGGGCTGCGTGCGGGGTTTGCCGTTTCGAGCGGGTCGCTGGGTGAGGCCATGGAAACTGCCAGGCGGACCTGGAACGTCTCGACGCCCGCCGCCGCAGTCGGTGCACACTGCATGCGGGATCGCGAGTTCGTGGAACGCACCCGAGACGAAATCGCGAGCGAGCGGGCCCGAATGCGTCGAGAGCTGGCGGATGCTGCCCAGTACACCGTCTCGCCATCGAGTGCGCCCTTTCTTTTGCTCGACGTCGACGGCTCCGTCGACGCCCTCCTCGAACGTGCTCGAGGGGCCGGTATCGCCATCCGTGATGCCCGGCCATTCCGGGGGCTCGACTCGCACGTCCGAATCGCGATCAAGAACCGTTCGGCCAACGATCGACTGCTCGAGGTGCTGACCGATGGCTGAATTCCCGGCCTTCGAACCGACCGTTTCGGAAAACGTACTGCGGATCAGGCGAGCTGGAACGACGTGGCTCTCGACCGGCTGGAACGGGGGCCGAATCAGATCTGACACGGCCTACAACGTCTCCGTGCCCGAGGGATGGCGGTGTCCGGACATCGAGTCGTACGTTCGCACTCGGCTCCGAAGAGCGGGATTTCTCGAGGGCGAGGAACTGACACAGCCAGGGGGTCCGACGCTGCTCACTGGCGTCGACCTCGAGCACGCCCGCGGGGCGCACTGTGGACCTGTGACTGCCTACGCCACCGCGGGGGTGTCGAATCCAGCGGCCCTCCCGCTCGAGCCGACGGGCGGATCCTTGCCCGACGGCGTCCCGGCCTGTGGGGAAGACGATTACGAGTCGACGAGTCCGGAGGATCACTCCACTGACTCCCGTCCCGCAGGCACCGTCAACGTGATCGTCGCGACGACGTGTCGCCTCGAGGCGGGTGCGCTCACGAACCTGATCGCAGTCGCCGCGGAAGCGAAGGCCCGAACGCTGCTCGGCCGGACCGGCTTTCCGGGAACGACGACCGACGCCATCGTCGCGGGCCACGATCCAGCCGGCCCGGGACGGGCGTTCTCGGGCAGCCTGACGGACGTCGGTGCGGCGACTCGAGCCTGCGTGCGAGAGGCAGTGACTGCCTCCCTCGAATCGCGATACAGCGTCGAGGAGGCGGCAGTTCCCGAATCGGTCACAGCGGCGAAACACGGGACGGCGACTGACGTTCGGGCAACGGTCTTTTGCCCGTGATGTGGGCGCTGAGCGGGCCGTTCGGCCGATGGCTTCGCGATTTCCACCACTGGACAGTAGCGGTGGCCCCGATCGGGACCGCGGGCCAGGTGCAGTTGGCCGGGTTGGCAGGACTCACAAACCCGTCGCCGGAATCAGGACGATTAATCTGTCCGCAACCCTTTGGACCCGCATGAGCGGGCAGCACCCAGACCCAAGGTCGATCTCCTCGATCGCCGTGACCTCGAGTGACGTCGTCGATGCCTTCGTCTACACGCAGACGAATCCGGGTCGGGCCGTCATCCGCGTGACGCCGCCCTTCCACGGTCGGATGCGCGCCCGTTTGCACGTCTATCACGTCGACGACGGTGCTGCGACCGGGGCGATCCATCTGGATCCTGCCCACGTACTCGAGCGATCGGTCGTGGCGGCGTATCCGAATTTTGAGGCCCCGATGTCGGCCCCGTCCACGGGGGTTTCCGATTCCGCAGGTGGAGAGACAGCCGAGGACGGGGCTGGGACGGATGGGGATCGATCGGAACCCTCGGCCGCCGACGGCGAGGACGGGCAGAACACGCCCTCCCTCGAGCGCCAGCGAAAGGCACATGCCAGGGCCGTCGACCGCTGGCGAAACCGGGCGCTCGAGGGCATCGTTCCAGCTGTTCGCGTCCGCGTGTACCCGAAGAACACCGAGCGGACCGGCGCAGCCGCCGAATCCGTCTCGCGTTCGGAGCCGCGCCCGGACGATGCCAACGGTGTCCGCCACGAGATTTCCATCGCCGTCCTCGGCGGTCGGGCTGAGACTACGGATGCGTGATCGAGGTCCGTTCCTCGGATGGAGGTTCGATCCCTCTCGGCGCGTTGATTCGACCGTGGTGTGCCCACCGGTGAACCCAACTCGAGCGCAACGGCATGCATGTCCGCCGCGAGCGGGACACAGCGACGGCGTTTCGGGTCCCCGTAGCCCGCCCGCACTTTCACTTTCACTCCGGACGGATCGCTTTGACATTGGTTCACGCCAACTGTTTGGGCATGTACGCCAGTTCCACCACTCAGCAGCCGGTCGGGAGCAACCGAACGGAACCGCGACGGATCGACGTCAGTGATCTGGATACCCGCAGTGTGCAGGAATTCGTCCGCTCGAGCGTCGACAGCGACGAGGTGTCACTCGAGCATCGAGGCTCGCGGACGTATCTCGTCGTCGGCGAATAGGCTGTGATACGGTCCCAGTCGGTTTCCACCGTCCTCCGGCATTCGTGGTCCGGTAGATCGGGTCCCTCGAGACACCGAATCCAGCCGGAGACCGAAGGCACTTGAGCCCCGGACACGTTCGCACTCCCGTGTCACCATCGGCTTCGGATTCGGATTCGGATATGGCGGCGAGTGCGAGCACTGGTACCGCCACCGACGGGCCCGAGAATCCCCGTGTCGAGGTGTATCCCGACTGTGAGGTGGTGGTCGACTTCGACCCCGACCTGACCTTCGAGTGCGTCGACGACTGCACCTGGTGTTGTCACCACGGCGTGTTGCTCTACGATCGGGACCTCCTCGAGCTCGCCGAACGGGCGACCCTCGCCGACACCACGACCCAGTTTCGGGGCGAACCGTTCGTCACCCGTGAGGAGAAATCCAGGGACACCCACGTCGCCGACGATGGCCAGGCCTGCGCGTTTCTTCGCGAGGATGGCCGCTGCTCGCTCCACCTCGAGCACGACTGGAAGCCCACGCGGTGTTCGGTGTTCCCGCTGGGTGTCCGGCTCGAGGCCGACGGGCTGCATGTGGACATCCGCGACTCAGCCCACGAGCACTGTGAAGGCCTCGACGTCAGCGAGCGACGCGTGATCGACAACCTCGAGGCGTTCCTGCCCGAACTTCTCTGGGACCTCGAGAACCCCGATAGCGACCGCGAGTTGTGATGCACGGACAGGTCCCGAGTCAACTATAGTAACAACTGAAACGAGTTACACATTGATCGCCGACCCGTCTGGCGATCAGGTGTGCAATGACTTGCAGTGGCCACTATAGTAGCTGCCACTGGCCGTCGTTGCACACCTGCGCAGCCACCCTTGCCCGTCCAGGTTTGTCGTCGGTGCCAACCCCGCTCGCTGTGCGGGCGGGTAGATCGCCGTTAGTGAGCCATTCAGCGCGTCGCCTGCTTCCAGGTCTTGAGGTCGACAATCCCGCCATCGAGCGTCGACGGATCGCAGTCCGTGGCCGCCCAGACGAACATCTCGGCGACCGAGGACGGATCTCGCCCTCGATTGTCGGTCAGCGCCGTCGCGAGCTGTCCGGGCTCGAGACAGCCAACCACGTGGTCCGTGTCGGCTGCGAATCCGCGAACGACCGCTTCGCCCGCTGCTTTCGACATCGCGTACGAGCCGTAGCCGGGTTTGGCGGCTCGAGCGATGGCTCCCGTGGGGAGCAGGATTCTCGCCTCGTCGTTCAGGTGGGGGAGTGCCTCGGTGACCGTCGCGAACACCCCTCGGGCGTTGGTTCGCCAGTGGTCGTCGAACCGACTGTAGGGCTCCTCGTCGGTTGGCGTCGCGCCCGCATCGCCGTGGTAGACGCCGGCACAGGCGACGACGACATCGACGCCTGCGGCTCCGGTCCGTGAGGCGGTCTCGAGCAACCGCTCGCAATCAAACTCGTCCCGGACGTCGGTTCGAAGGCCCTCGACGGTCGCCTCTGGATGGCGATCCTGGAGCGTCTCGACCATGGCCGCTACAGCCGTGGCCTCTCGCGCGCCGATCACGACGGTTGCTCCCCGCGCGCAAAACGCGTCAGCGACCGCGCTACCCAGTCCGCCCGTGCCGCCGGTGATGACGACTGTGGCCTCGTCCATACCGGCCTCAGGGGCGGCACCGATACGAATCCACCGGAAGCTAGTCGCCCATGCCGGTACCCGCCAGTGGGCTGATGCCTACCAGTGTATGATACAGGTTTATCAATCGGCCGATACCACTAGCTCGTATGCAATCGCTGTCGGGACGGAGTGTCGTCGTGATTGGGGCGGGCGTCGGCGGGTTGTCGACGGCGTGTTATCTCGCCGAATCCGGGGCGGACGTCCGCGTCATCGAGAAGAACGAGCAACTCGGTGGCCGCGCGAGTCGCCTCGAACGAGACGGGTTTCGCTTCGACATGGGCCCGTCGTGGTATCTCATGCCGGACGTCTTCGAGCGGTTTTTCGGCCAGTTTGGTCGAGAGCCGACGGACTACTACGGGCTCACCCACCTCGACCCGCACTATCGGATCTTCTTCAAGGACGACGACATGGTGGACGTCACCCCGGACCTCGAGCGAACCAAGGCGATCTTCGAGACGTACGAACCGGGTGCCGGTGACGCCCTCGAGCGATACCTCGAGAAGTCAGCACTGAACTATCAGGTCGGGATGGAACACTTCGTCTACGAGGACCGCGAGCGACTGCGCGATTACCTCGACCTGGATGTCGCGCGGCAGGCTCGAGGGCTCTCGCTGCTGGGCTCGATGCAGGGCCACGTCGAGAAGTACTTCGATCACCCGAAGCTCCAGCAGATCATGCAGTACACGCTGGTGTTTCTTGGGGGCTCCCCGCGGAACACGCCGGCGCTGTACAACCTGATGAGTCACGTCGATTTCAACCTCGGCGTCTGGTATCCGGAGGAGGGCCTCGGCGGCGTCATCGACGGCATGGTCGAACTGGGTCGAGAGCTGGGCGTCGAATACGAGACTGGCCGGCCGGCGACGGAGATCAAAGGCCGTGACGGGGCGTTCCTCGTCGAAACACCCGAAGGACCGATTCGCGCCGACAGCGTCGTCAGCAACGCCGACTACGCCCACACCGAACAGGAGCTGTTGACCCCGGAGCGACGCGGACATGACGCCGACTACTGGGACTCACGGACGTACGCGCCCTCAGCGTTTCTCATGTACATGGGCGTCGAGGGTGACGTGCCCGACCTCGAGCACCACACCCTCGTGCTGCCGACCGACTGGGACGAACACTTCGAGCAAATCTTCGACGAGCCGGCCTGGCCCGACGATCCGGCTTACTACCTCTGTGTCCCATCGAAGACCGACGACAGCGTGGCTCCCGAGGGCCACAGCAACCTGTTCGTCCTGGTCCCCATTGCCCCGGGACTCGAGGACACGCCCGAGCACCGCGAGCGCTACCGGGAGCTCGTCCTCGAGGACATCGCCGAAAACACCGGCACCGACCTCCGCGATCGCATCGTCCTCGAGGAACACTTTTGTGTCGAGGACTTCGCCGACCGGTACAACAGCTACGCGGGCACTGCACTGGGGATGGCCCACACCGTTCGCCAGACGGCGTTGTTCCGGCCGCCCCACCGGTCGAAGAAGGTCGAGGGGCTCTACTTTACGGGCTCGTACACGACCCCCGGCATCGGGGTCCCCATGTGCCTCATTAGTGGGGAGCTCACGGCCGAAAAAATCCTCGAGGATCACGGGACGACGGGTCTTCCGGAACCGGAAACTACCCGGTGAGCCGTCGGGGTCAAACGGTGGGTGCGAGGCCACTCGAGTTGATGATTCGCCCTCGGCCACACGAGGCACGGACCGAAGCGGGTATCGGGAACCGACGACGGGCCCCAGTCGCCCCATCCGATCGGAAGTCGATGAAATAAAGACAGATGACTGATACGGTTTCAACCAGAGCGACCCGGTCGATCGACCACCCCGACAGTTCACCGAAAGGAGATGCCAGCACCGACGCCCATCGACGCCGAGACCACCGCTGGTCCGGCGTTGTCAACACGGACGGAGGGTAGCCACCGATGCTGAGCGACGACCACGTCTCACCCGACACCACTCGGAACCACCTCGAGTACCTGTTGACGTTGTCGCGACCCCGTTTCTGGCTCTACCTCGCGGGACCGGTCCTGATCGGGGTGGCCTTCGCCGCTGACGCGCAGGCCGACCTGTTCACGCCAGCGACCGTGGCGCTGTTCGCCTACTTCCTGCTCCCGGCGAACGTCTTTCTGTACGGGGTCAACGACCTCTACGATCGGGACATCGACCAGGTGAACCCGAAGAAAGACGAGCGGGAGGCACGCTATGAGGGCCAGCGGTACGTGCCGGTGGCGGTGGTCGGTTCTGGGCTGGCCGCGCTGGCGCTTTTGCCCTGGCTTCCGCGATCGGCCTGGCCCTGGATCGGGGCCTTTCTCATCCTCGGTGCGGGCTACAGCGCGCCACCGCTTCGCTTCAAGACCTCGCCGTGGCTCGACTCACTCTCGAACGGACTCTACGTCACGCCGGGCATCGCCGCCTACGTCAGCGTCGCGGGAAGTCAACCGCCCGCCCTGGCCATCGCGGGGGCCTGGCTCTGGGCGATGGGGATGCACACCTTCTCGGCCATTCCAGACATCGAACCCGACCGACGCGCCGGCGTTCGAACCACGGCGACGGTGCTCGGGGAGACCCGAACCTACGCCTACTGTGGCGGGTGCTGGCTGGCCAGCGCGCTGGCGTTCGGCGCGATCGATCTCCGATTTGGGGCAGTGATGGGGGCCTACCCCGTTTTGATTGGGCTCCTCGCCACCTCGAGCGTCGACGTCTCGCGGGCGTACTGGTGGTTTCCGGCGATCAACACGGTCGTCGGGGCGACCCTGACGATGGGCGGCCTCTGGGTGATGCTACATGGATAACGAACGGCTGACGGGCGAGACGAGGTTGGATCGGACGAGTGTGCAACAGCGGCTGGAAACCGTGATTCGGGACAACCGGTTTACCATCGCGGTGATTTTTCCACTGATCGGAGCGATCACCCTCGTCGGCAGCGCTGAGGGGCTCTTGCCCGAGCCGCTCGCGTACAATCCACTGTTGATCCTCTTTGGCACGATGGTGATGCGTTCGCCGCTGCTCGTGGGACTCCTTCCCAGGATCGGCTGGTGGGCACTCGGCTGCCTCGGCCTCCTCACCGCCTACACGTACGCGATCGAGATGATCGGCGTCCGGACGGACTGGCCCTACGGCGCGTTCGAGTACACGATTCAACTCGGGCCGATGCTCCTCGGCGAGGTCCCACTGGCGCTGCCCCTGTTTTTCATCCCGCTGGTGCTCAACGCCTACATCCTGACGCTACTGTTGCTCGGGGACTGGCGGGAGAACCATCTGCTCAGGCTCCTCACCGCCATCGCCGCCGTCGTCGCCATCGACCTGGTGCTCGACCCCGCCGCCGTCGCGGTCGGCTTCTGGGCGTTCGAGCAGGGGGGCTACTACGGGGTGCCGTTCTCGAACTACCTCGGCTGGATCATCTCCGGTACCGTCGCTGTCGTGTTCGTCGACCTGGCGTTCGATCGGGCGGCCTTGCTCGAGCGCGTCGATTCCTGCGTGTTCATTCTCGACGATTTGGTGAGTTTCGTATTGCTGTGGGGGTCGATCAACCTCCTGTACGGGAACTGGATCGCCGCCGGCGTGGCCGCCGTGTTCTGTCTCGGTCTCCTCAGCACGGATCGATACGACCGGACAATGGTGCTCGAGGCCGTGCCAACCCCGATTTGGCGATGACTCGGGAACCGATAAGTGGTAATCGGTAATTATCGCCTCGAGGTGGGCCTGGTCAACGGTTCGAATTCTACAGCGCATCGATCACAGCGTGAAGTGTCAATTGGGTCGGCTCCCGAGGTGGCCTCCACGTGGCCCGTTGGAGGTGGTCGCTTCCGATCGAACCGTGAGATGCTGTGGCTGCCAATCGGGTCATGGGCGGAGAGATTTCCAATCGGGTCGTGTGATGTGGCAGCGTCCACTTCGATCGAAGTCACCGATCCAACCCCGCTCGAGCGACCCCGACACACATCGGTGCAACCCTGATCGCCAACGAGGCTGGCGATCAGGGTGTGAGTCGGTCAGCGCGATCGGCTCACGCACCGCCGAACCTCGAGCCACGGTGGACGCTCGGCGGGACAGCGTTCCACCAGTCCCCTGACGCCATCGTTGGGGGGGCTGGGATCGACCCACGCGAGCACTCGTCGATGGCGATAGAGCCATCGCGCTTTCACCTGGACTGATGAGTCATGATTTCCTACTGGAACGTCGATAAAACAGGGAATACTTCGATCAAACGGTGGTATGGTGCGATAATTTAATACGAAGAAGACGAGAAAGTTTATAATGGAAAGGGCTGGTTACGCAATTGCATGGCCAAGAAGTCTCTCGATACCGATCGTGAATCTTCCAGTACTCACCGTAATACCGGCTTAACGCGCCGCGGCTACGTACGGTCTGCCGCTGGTGTCGCGCTGGCGGCCACCGCGCTCGGCAGCGTCGGGACGGCAACCGCCCTCGAGGCGTACGACACCGTCACGCTCGAGACCGGCGAGGATCGCCTCGTCACGCTCGAGGCCGGTGAAACTCTCGAGAACGTCCTGTTCGATTGTACGGCCGAGGGTGCACGAGTGACGATCGCTGCCCACGCGACGGACTGGACGATCCGGAACGTCGGCATCGAAGGCGAGTTCGACGTCGGGGCACCCGATGCGGCCTTCGGGCTCTCCGACGTCGAGGGTGGTGAGAGCGTCGTCGAGAACGTCTATCTTGGCGATGGCGCGGTTCACGGCAGCCAGGCGACGGGGGAAACCGGCTTTTGGGTCGCGCCGGACCACGACGGCCACATCGACTTCCACAACGTGAATATCCAGGGCTTCCCTGACAACGGCATCTACGCCTCCGCTCCCGCTGGCGCTGGTGGTGGCACCATCGCCATCGACGAGTGCTACGCGGCGAACAACGACATCTCGAACTTCCGCATCGGCTCCGAGGGAAGTTCGGTCACGAACTCGAGCGTCCTCGTCGAGGACGGCGACTACGGTGGCCGTGGCATCTGGGTCTGGTCTCCCGGCACCTGCGACGTGGAGGATTGCCAACTCGACTTGAACGGACACAATTACGCCATTCACGCGGGTGCGAACGGGGCTGGGACGACCGTCAACGTATCCGACACCGACTACAGCACCGACTTCCACGGGGGCATAACCGAAGTCGCGGGTTCGACGGTCGAACTCGAGGACGACGTGGACACGGATCCGGACCCGGTGATCCCCGACGGCGTCCCCGAGTCGGCGAGTGAGGCGGCCGCCGGCGAGTGAGGGTGGTGCCTGTGGTGGGGGGCTGGTCCCCCTGACGCGTCTCGCCTGATCACGGACGCCGGATGGTGCCTGTTCCGCGGTAGCTTCGTTGTTTCTCTTGGTTTCGATCGACGCCGAGCACTCGGTGTGCTGTCACGCTGTCGATGTCACCACGGATCCGGGACCCGCTGGCCATCGGTCAGCCCTTCGCTCGAGTGTGGTGACCGGGAGATTCCAGACGAACAACACACTGGTAATCAGGTATTGGGGGACCGAACGAGTCGGTCGGTACCGTCGAGTTACACGGAAACTGAGGCGGCCGCGGAGTAATTTGCTGTTACCACGGTTCGTTACAGATACGAACTATAAGACTAAGTGATCGAATACTATTGACTTCTAACTCGAACGTACGTATCCTTGTGACTGTCTGTAAATTTAATCGATAATTTATGCGGAAGATTTATGCTGGTATCTTCGGATTACCCGAACGCATGGCACGCGACGTTGCGGTACTGGATGACGACGAATCACCTTTAACATACGCGAATACGACCGATTCAGGCGGTAATGATGGCTTACTCGGTCGACGACGGTACCTGCAGACCGTGGCCGCGGGGCTCCTCACGGGGGCCGCCGCGGCCGCGGCTGGCACGGGAGCTGCCAGCGACGACGACTACGACGTGCTCACCGTGGGTGCGGGCCAGAACGAGGTCATCGAGGTCGACTCCGGCGAGACCCTCGAGAACCTCCTGATCGACTGTACAGCCACCGGGGCCGACGTGACGATTGCCGCACACGGTACGGACTGGACCGTTCGTAACGTCGGTATCGAGGGCCGGGTTGCCGGCTCCGGGGCGATATTCGGCGTCTCCGACCGAGCGGGGAACACCTCGCGCATGGAGAACGTCTACATCGGCGACGGCGCGGCTCGCGGCCACCGGCAGGGCCTCGGCATCTGGGTCGCCCCGCAGCACAGCGGCCACATCGACATCGACCGGGTGAACATCCAGGAGATGGGAGACAACTCGTTTTACTGCTCCGCGCCGATGCACAGCGGTGCCGGGGGGACGGTCGACATCTCGAACTGCTACTCGAGGGACTCCTGGGTCGCTCACTACCGCCTCGGCGAGGGGACAGTCTCGAACTGTACCGCGGTGAACACGAGTGACGCCGACGACGGTCGCGGGATCTGGGCCTGGGCACCTGGCGATGTCGTCATCGAGGACTGCAATCTCGCCGTGGGTGGCCGCCACTACTCCATCGTCGCCGGGGCGAACGGCCGCGGCTCGAACGTCCGGGTCAGGGACACCGAGTACGATACGGGATTCAACGGTGGCTTCCGCCGCCCGTCGGGCGGCAATATCGAACTCGAGTCCGGGAACGGCACGGATCCCGCGGACGTCGTTCCCGACGGGTGCCCAACTGAGGCCGCGGAGGCCGCGACGGGGACTGACGCGGCCTCGAGCACGGCGCTTCCCAACGTCATCGTGTTCGACGGACGCGAGGCTGACTCGAGCACGACCGAGTACGAATTCACCGTGAGCGGTGCCGTCGAGCCAAGCACCGACGAGGACGCGACCATCGACGCCGCCGCGGATGTGGACGGCAACACGGCCAGCGGCGTCGTCGCGAACTACCTCGACGCGTTCCGCTTCGACGGTCGCCTCGAGTCGATGTCGGTCGACGGCGATGCGGCCGTTCGGGTCAACGGCGTCACCGTCGAGTCGACGGCGGACGACCCGGACTCGAGTGCACCCGTTCGGCCGATTTCCGGGAGCGGATCGGCAACGCGATAAGGGGTTCGCCGCTGGCGTGGGTCGCCCTCGCCACCGTCGGCCCCGGTCCCACTGACGCTCGGAATGGCGGCCTCTCGTTGCGTGAAGCCGGTCGCTTCACTCCCTCCACCACCGCTTCCAAGACGAGCCTCCACCACAGCCTCCCCTCTCGGACCCGCAGCCACTCGCTTCCGTGACGGTCCTCCACCAGCCTCTCACGGGTGGGCCCATCGACGCTGGAGGCCCGCCTCATTTCGGCATCCGTGATGAGCTCCCACCAAATCTATGGCGGATGCTGGAGCCGTCGATTATCACAACCGCGTTCGGAGGACACTTCCCACTGTCGTTTCCGAACGTATCCTCTCACTCGAGGTGGTGGCCATGTCCCGGTTCCGACTCGCGAAGCCGTTCCTGGTGTGACCGGCTGCGATGTCGGGGACCTGGTGCGCAACCCAAAACCCACTCTGGGCAGCCAGTTTCAGATCAAGAAATCGAAATTGTCTATTCGGTCAATCGAAACTTGGCTGTCGATCTCCCTCAGCCTTGCGGTACGAATCGACGGGATCACCAGTGACACCACCCTTGTGGCCCTCTGCTCGAGTGTCCATGGTGGAACCTGCCCGCGTTCGTGCCTGTCTCGAGTCGTTTACGACGGATCACGATATCGTACGCCAACTGCACGACGTGGCACCTCATGCGGTCTACGAGGTCCGGGTCGATGGTCGACGAGCAATCTGCAAGGTGACCCGTGATGCCCGCGGTGGGGCTCCACTCGAGGGGCGGGTACTGGCACACGTTGGCCGAGAAACGAACCTGCCGGTGCCCGAGGTCTACTGGGTCGACGAATGCGGGTTCGTTGCCGAGTACCTCGAGACGACGCCCCCGGACCCACTTCCCGAAAATCGATTGACACGGGCCTGGTTGGAGGGGGCTGGCCGGACGCTGGCTCGATTGCACAACGAGGTTACGTTCGACCGAGCTGGCCTGCTCGCCGTCGACGGCGATGTTACGGATCCGACGACCAGCATCGCCGTCGACGCCCCGACTGACGCGACCTGGGGCGACGCGCTCGATGCCCTCCTTCGGCTGTACGGTTCCTCCCTCGAGGGGACCCGGTACACCACCGTGATCGACGAGGCCAGAGAGTTCTGTGCCCGTCATGCTGATCGCTTCGACGGGCTCGAGGCCCGGTCGCTGCTTCACGGCTGGTTCACCCCGGAACACGTCGCAATCGAGGTCGGTGAACCGATCGCCCTCATCGACTTCGAACACGCCCTCGTCGGTGCCGGTGAGTGGGATTTCTGGCGGACGGCGATGCCGCTTTTTCTGGGGCCTGCCTGGGAGGGGCCAGATGAGAGCCAGCGCCGCTTTCGGGAGGCGTACGAATCGGTGCGGCCGTTGGAACCTGGATTCGACGACCGGGCAGAGGCTTACCGGGCCCTGGTCGCCGTCTCCCACCTGGACTCGTTGGCCACCCAGCGTGGCATCGACGACGAAACTCGCGCAATCGCCGACTCCCTCGAGGGGTACGTCCGGTCCACGCTTGCCGATCTCGAGGACGACTGGTGCGGATAGCGATGCTGGTTCCATCCGCCAGTCGATCTGTCGACCCGACAGCCACGCGGTGACCCCGTAACCGCACCCGGGAGCCGACAGTATAAGCGTCGTTGGCAATATGACCAAGGTTTATACTCAAATCCGCACCAATTGTGCCTGGAACGCCAAGGTACGCGTTCCGACTCCAGTAAAGAAAATCGAATTGCCAACAACTGATAAGTGCCTCCCTCGGCAATCCCCGCCAATGACCCTCTTTGGAACGGCTGGTATCCGGGGGCCGGTGGCCGACCAGGTCACCCCCGAACTCGCGCTGGCGGTGGGCAAGGCAGCCGGTGACCCGGACGAAGCGTTCGTCGTTGGGCGGGATGGCCGGGAAACCGGTTCGGCGCTCGCGGCGGCTCTCGAGGCGGGCCTCGAGAGTGCTGGTGCGGACGTCGAACGGGTCGGTATCGTCCCGACACCGGCGCTTGCCTACGCGTCCCGCGGTCGACGTGGGGTGATGGTCACCGCCAGTCACAACCCGCCCGCGGACAACGGTATCAAGCTGTTCGTCGACGGCGTGGAGTACGACCAGGAGGCCGAAGCAGCAATCGAGGCCGCCGTCACGAACGACGTCACCCCAGCGCCCTGGGGTGCGTGGGGAACGAGCCGACGGGGCGACGTTCTCCCTGCGTACCGCGAGTCGGTGGCCGCGTACGTTCGGGACCGTTTCGGCGAGGGGGATGAGCAACCGCTCGAGGAGCTCGACGTCGCCGTCGACTGTGGCACGGGGGTTGCCTCGGTCGCCACCCCGCAGGTCCTCGAACGACTCGGTGCCGACGTGGTCGGAATCAATGCCACCGTCGACGGGCACTTCCCGGCCCGCCCGAGCAAACCCACCGCCGAGACCCTGACCGACTTTGCGGCATTTCTCGAGGCGGGCTCGTTCGACCTCGGTCTCGCTCACGACGGGGACGCTGACCGACTCGTCGTTCTCGACGGTGACGGTGAGGTCGTCCACGAGGATACCGTGTTGGCGCTGGTTGCCGCAGCCTACGTCCGGGGGAGTGAGGCTGCGGACCCAGTCGTCGTCACGACACCCAACGCCTCCGCGCGCATCGACGAACGGGTTCGGGCGGCCGGCGGACGCGTCGAACGCGTGCGTCTCGGCGCGCTCCACGAGGGCATCGCCGCCGTCCGTCAGGCAGCTGCCGCGGAGAGCGAGGAAGACACGCGTGTCGTCTTCGCCGCCGAGCCATGGAAACACATCCACACCGCCTTCGGCGGCTGGATCGATGGCGTCACCAGCGCCGCTGTCGTGAGTGCCCTCACCGTGGAGGCTGGCTCGCTCGAGGCACTCACGGCGCCAGTCACGGAACGGCCCTATCGCAAGGTGTCCATCGATTGCCCCGACGAAGCGAAAGCATCGGCGATGGATGTCCTCGAAACTGCCCTCCCAGCGGCGTTCCCCGAAGCGAGTGTCGACACCAGTTACGGCGTGCGCCTCGAGTTCCCCGAGAGCGCCTGGATGCTCGTGCGGCCCAGTGGTACCGAACCCTACGTCCGACTGTACGCCGAGAGCGACGACGTCGACTCCCTCGTTGGCGAGGCAACGGGCGTGATCGAGGGCGCCATCGAGAACCGGTATAGCAGCCACTGAACGTCATTGCACACACCCCCACGATACCAGGGCTCAGAACCGGTTTGGCACCGGTTCTGAGCCGACTCGCTGGGAGCGTGTCTAAATCGGGTCAGTTGTTATACCGTCGGACAGAACGGTTGATAGATTCACCGGAGATCGGTCCCGGTGACAGACTATCAAAGCCGCTGTCCGACGGTATACTATACTCCGTTCGTCGATCCAGCGTTGCGCTGTGGAGAGACCGCATCGTCTCTGGAGTACACGGTGGTCGGGACCACCACGATTTTTCAGGCCACGCAGACACCTATCGACTGCTATGTCCGACGCAACCGATCTCGCAGCCGTCGTCGACAATATGGTGTACGAACCGACGCAGGTTCACGACCAGGGCGTGGACCTGACGGTGAGCGCCGTCTACGCGGTTTCCGGCCCCGGCCGGCTCGATTTCGGCGGAGACGAACTCGAGGACGCCGATCTCGAGCCCTTGCCAACTGAGGCCCGCCACCCGGACGACGACTACGAGTGGTGGGACCTCGAGGGCGGCCAATACGTGATCCAGTACAACGAGTTCCTGGCCGAGTCGCCGGGGAGAGTGGTGCTCCAGCCACGAAACGAACTGCTCGCACGCGGTGGTTCCCATCCGACACTCTACGTGCACTCACACCTGCCGTTGCTCCCCGTTTCGGTGCCCGAGGGTGGCCTCTCCATCAAGGAAAACGCCAGGCTCTCGACGCTGGTGGCCCCCGGTGAACGGGCCGCGGAGCCTGCGGGCTCGAATCCCGTCGACGCGACCGCAGACCGGTCGCGATGAGGATCGATTGATCGTGGGACTCGAGCCGGCTAATCGCCGGCGGCGGCCACACGGAGCGTCTCGACGCGGTCCCGGGAAACCGGATTCGTCGTCTTGCCACCCTGTTTGAGTGCTGTACCGACGATGACGCCGTCGGCACCAGCCTCGAAACAGTCAGCCACCGTCGACGGCGTGACGCCACTTCCGACGACCACCGGCACGTCGTGCTCGAGCGTCGCGAGCGTCTCCCTGACTGTAGCGACGTCCCCGAGGGGCGTCACCTGTCCGGTCCCGGCACCGGAGACGACGACGCCATCGGCGTGACCACGGACGACCGTTTCGAGGGCCGTACGCTCGAGGCTCGCTGCCCCCAGCGGCGTCGCGTGCTTGACGTGGAGGTCCGCGAGGATGCCCACGTCAGCGTCGATGCGTTCGCGCTGGCGAAGGGTTTCGTGGGCCTGCCCCTCGAGAACCCCCTGGTCGGTCACTGCGGCTCCCACGTGAACGTTGATCCGGACGAAGTCCGCGTCGGCGGCAGCCGCAACCGAGAGTGCGGCCGCCGCGTCGTTTCTGAGGACATTGATGCCCACTGGGACGTCGACGGCAGAGGTCAGCGTCGTCGCCAGGGCGGTCATGTCGGCAACGGTGTGAGCGGGCACCGAATCGGGATAGAACGGGCCATCCCCGAAGTTCTCGAGGACGATGGCGTCGACGCCGCCGGCCTCGAGGGCGGTGGCATCCTCGAGCATCCGGGTTCGAATCCGGTCCCGGCTGCCGTCGTAGGCCGGTGCACCGGGGAGGGCGGGGAGGTGGATCATGCCCGCAATGGTCTGGTCGCCGTCGAACGGGAGGCGGTCGGCTCGGGTCTCGATCATACCTGTCTCTTCGGCCGCGGCGGCTTAAAACGGGCCCCACGTAGGCGTTCCGACTGGGTCGAACCTGGCGATTCGACTCCGGCAAGGCACTCGTGGTTCGGCGCGGTTTTCCCCGCGCCGGCCAAATGGCGAGCCATGACACACCTCTTTTCGTCCCTCGAACTGCGCAACCTCGAGATCCCGAATCGGGTCGCCGTTTCGCCGATGTGCCAGTACTCCTCGCCGTCCGATGGACTCGCTCGCGAGTGGCACCGGGTTCACCTCGGGAGTCGAGCCGTGGGCGGGGCCGGGCTGGTGATGGCCGAAGCCACGGCCGTCGAGGCTCGCGGTCGCATTTCGACCCACGATCTGGGTATCTGGAGCGACGACCACGCCGAAGCGCTCGAACCGATCACGACCTTCATGCGCGACCAGGGTGCCGTGCCGGCCATCCAACTGGCCCACGCCGGACACAAGGCGAGCAAGAACCAGCCCTGGGCGGGCAACGAGCCGGTTTCACCTGAGGACGGTGGCTGGGAGGTCCTGTCGCCGTCGCCCGAGGCCTACCCATTCGAGACGGCACCGGCGTCGATGCGCGAGATGGATCGGGGCGACATCGACGACGTGATCGAGGCGTTTCGCTCGAGTGCCGAGCGATCCCTCGCGGCCGGGTTCGAGGTTGCCGAGGTCCACGCCGCACACGGCTATCTCCTCCACCAATTTCTCTCGCCGGTCACGAACCGACGCGAGGACGACTACGGCGGGAGTTTCGAGAACCGAACCCGACTCGTCCGCGAGGTCACCGCGGCCGTCAGGGACGTCTGGCCCGAGGACAAACCCGTGTTCGTCCGAATTTCGGGGACCGATTGGCTCCCTGATCGGGAGTCATGGGACCTCGAACAGTCGATCAGGCTCTCCCGGGAGTTGGCCGAGCTGGGCGTGGACCTGGTCGACGTCAGCTCCGGCGGGATCCACCCCGACCAGAACGGGCCGTCGGGGCCGAACTACCAGATCCCGCTGGCCGAGGGGATTCGGGAGGCCGTCGACGACGTCGCCGTCGGCGCGGTCGGTGGAATCACCACGGCCGAGCAAGCCGATGCATTGATTCGCAACGATCGGGCCGATCTGGTCCTCGTCGCTCGCGAATTCCTGCGCGATCCCTACTTCCCGCTCCGGTGGGCGGCGGACCTGGGGCTCGAGGAGGCCGGTCCCCAGTGGCCGGTGCAGTATCGTCGAGCGGTCGGCAAGTGACATCCTCGCTGTCGTGGTGTTCCCAGCACGCGCCCTCCTGGAAGCGGGACTTGGCGAGCGGCCGTCGACGGTCGAAGTGGGCCGAAATACCGTCCCTCGGGTCCGTCTCGATCACTCGGGTGTCGACGACGCTCGATACCGCTCGAACCAGCGGGTGAGTTCCCGCAACCGGTGTGTAGCCCGCGTCGGATCGCCGATGTTGTGGTGCTCGTTCGGGTAGACGACGAGTTTTGCGTCACCGCCGCGTTTACGGACGCTGACGTAGAGCTGTTCGGCCTGGGTCGGCGGACACCGCCAGTCCTCCTCGCCGGCGGTGATCAAAAGCGGCGTCTCGATCCGGTCGACGTCGGTGATACTCGAGATCTCCCGGTAGGTTTCGGGGTGCTCCCAGGGCATTCCGAACTCCCACTCGTGCCAGGCGTGGTTGTCGTCGGTGCCGACGTTCGAGTAGAAGTCGTAAATGCCGTGTTCGGGTGCCGCGGCGGCGAAGTCGTCGTATCGCGTCACGATGTGGGCGGTCGTAATACCGCCGTAGGAGAACCCGGTGACGAACAGGTTCTCGGGGTCGGCCCAGCCGTCGTCGACGAGTCGTCGAACGCCGGAGACGACGTCGTCGCTCTCGAGGCGGCCGCGTGATCCCTTCAGGCGTTCGGCAAACTCGCAACCGTAGGAGGTACTACCGCGGTAGTTGACCCGGACGACGACGTAGCCTCGACTCGTCCAGAGGGCGTGTTCGAACCGGAACGTCGGCGCATCGTAGGACATCGGGCCGCCGTGGATTGCCGCGATCGTCGGTGCGGGTTCGGAGTCGCCGGGGACGAACCCCGGGGGGAGATAAACGATCGCCTCCACCTCGTCGCCGTCACCGTTTTCGAACGTCACCCGACGAACCGCCGGCGTTGGGAGGTCCTCGAGGACCGATTCGTTGAGCCCGTGGAGTTGGCGGACGGCGTCGTCCGACGGATTTGCGACGTCGTCGACGTCGGTTCCGCCTCGGTCGTCGCTCACCGTGTCGAACGCGTGGATAACCGGCCCCTCCGCAGGACAATTGCAGCAGACGGCGACCGTACCCCCGGCTTCGTCGACTGCCTCGAGCGTCCGCATCCGTCCCTGCCACTCGAACGTTCGTCGCGGCGCGTCAGTGGTGGCCTCGAGAGCGACGAGTCGCGTGAGGCCCTCGTCGGCGAACGCACAGAGGAGCGTCTCGTCGTCGACCCAGGTGGGGGCACCCGTTCGAGCGACCGTGCGATCGAGCGACGCCGAGAGCGACGTGTAGCCGTCGGATTCGACGCCAGAATCGAGCGACGCGACGAAGACTTCGCTCGGCTCGTACCAGTTTTCGGGGTTGCCGCCGACGAACGCGAGGCGGCCCCCGTCCGGACTGAACCGCGGGGCGCTCGCTCGGAGGGTGCCGTCCGTGTGCTTGCGCCGATCAGTGCCATCGGGGGCGATCGTGAAGACGTCCATCGCCAGGGAGTCGTCCGGGCGATCGGTGTCGTTCGTGAGGAACGCGATCCGGTCGCGTGGCCCCCACCGTGGCTGGAGCCCCGAGAGCGGTTCACCGGAGCCCGCCCCGTAGGCTTCGTCGAGACGCCGGGCGCTCTCGGCGTCGTCCGGGTCGCCGTCGGCTCGGGCGTCGACGACGAACAGGTAGGTCGTGACGTCGTCCAACCAGCCCGCCCCGTCGCGTTTGTGCTGGAGGCGGGTCACTTCGATCGGCCCATCGTCGTGGCGTTGCTCGAGGTACGCCCGTTCGTCGTCGGTCGGGTCGCGGGCGGAGACGACCAACCGATCGCCGTCGGGGGACCAGTCGAACTCCCTGACGCCCTCCTCGAACGCCGTGACCTGGCGGGCATCGCCCCCGTACTCGAGGTCGTAGACCCAGACCTGCCGGTTGGGGTCGTCGTCGGGCCCGCCGTTGGCGTTCCCGGTACCGCTGTCTTCGGGTTGGTCCGCGTCGTCGGGTTCGCCGCGTCCCGCTTTCCCAGCGAGGTCGTCCTCCCGGGCGGCCAGCACCGCCAGCTTGGTACCGTCGGGGCTGAACGCCGGTGCGCTCACGCTCGAGGCCCGGGAGAGGCGATACGGGTCGCCGGAGCCGTCCGCCGGAACGAGAGAGAGCGCCTGTCGGCGCTCGTCGTCGGTCGCGTCGCACTCGTCGGCGACGAACGCCACGTTCTGGCCGTCCGGCGAGACCTCGAGGTCGGTCAGCGACCGGAGTTCGTAGTACCGATCGATATAGACAGGTGTTGTCATACCAGGGTGTCCAGACGGACGGTGAAAGAGCGTTTGGGTACCATCAATTTGCGATCCGCGCCGACTCATCGGACGCGAAGCCGGTACAGGATCATCCCTCGCGCCACTTGATCGAACAGCCTCGCGAGGGCTCCCACTCGAGGTCGACGGGGTCGCCCGCCAGGACGGCGTCGATGGCCTCCCGGATCTGGAACCGTGTTGGCTCGTCGTCGGGATTTGGCGCGTCGTCGAGGCGGCCCTGGTAGACGAGTTCGAATGTGTCGCCCTCGTTCGCGAACAGGAACGGATCGGGGGTACACTCCGCGCCGTAGGCCGCGGCAACGGTCTGGGTCTCGTCACGGAGGTAGGCGTCGTAGGCGATCGTCCCCTCCTCGACGTACGCCTGCATCTTCTCGAAGGAGTCGTCGGGGTACTCCTCGTCGTCGTTGGGGTTGATGCCGACTACGGAGACGTCGTCGTACTCGGCGGCGAGGTCGTTGAGCAGGTCGAACTTCGCCTTCGCGTATGGACAGTGGTTGCACGTGAAGACCACGAGCAGGGCCTCATCGTCCGCGAACGACTCGAGGGTGTGCGTGTCACCGTCGACGCCCTCGAGTTCGAATGCTGGTGCCTCGTCGCCTGCCTCGAGTTCGGTCTCGGACTCTTTGAGTACCATGGTCGACGGTACCTCGCGACATCTCTTAAGCGTCGGGTTCTCGGCACGGCGCTGGCGCTGGGCTGGCGAGCTGGTTCGACGGCGCAATTCGTGTGCCGAGGCGGTCGAGGGCCACGGTCGGTCGAGCAGGGTTGACAGACTGTCGAGGCGGAGGTCGCCCGCGAGCGCCTCAAGCGCGGGGGTCGTACCGGTTCCGGATGAGGATCGCGATGGCGTTCATCAGAAGCAAGATGGTGAGCAAGACGACGATGCCCGCGGCGGCGACGTGCTGGAAGCCCGGTTCTGGCAGGGTCGCCCACTCGAAGATCATCATCGGCATTGCGCTAAAGGGGCTCCGCAGCCCATCCGGCGCGACGAACATCGACGTGGCTGCCCCAACCATCAGGATCGGGGCGGTCTCCCCGATGGCTCGCGAGAGCGAGAGGATCGTGCCGGTCATGATCCCCGGGAGCGCCCGCGGGAGGACGACATCGCGCGTGACCTGCCATTGGGTCGCCCCCACGCCGTAGGCCGCCTGGCGCTGGGAGTCGGGCACCGCCCGGAGGGCCTCCTGGGTGGAGACGATGACGATCGGCAAAATGAGCAGCGTCAGCGTGAGAGCACCGGCGATGAGACTCGAGCCGAGCTGGACGGCCCTGACGAAGATCGCCAGTCCGAGCAGGCCATAGACGATCGAGGGGACGCCCGCGAGGTTGGCGATGTTTGCCTCGATGAACGATTTCGATCGGTTGTCTGGGGCGTACTCCTCGAGGTAGACGGCGGCACCGACGCCGAGGAAGATGGTGAACACGGCAGTCAGGGCGATGAGGAAGATCGAACCCACGATGGCGGGGTAGATGCCGGCCCCGCGTTCGCCCCCGACGTAGTACTCGATGGACTGGGATGGGGGGTACGTGAGGAACTCCCAGGTGACCCAGCCCCAGGACTCGTAGATGACGTCGGCGATCAGCGCGACCAGCGCGACGATGCCCACGAGCGTCGAGGCGAAACAGATGGCGACGAAGACCCGTCCGATGGTTCGTTTTCGCTCGATCTGGTCGGTGCTCTCGGCGAACGGACTCGTCTCCGTGCTCATTGGTACTCCTCCCGGTAGCGCGATTTGACCCAGAGGCTACACAGGTTCATCGCGAGCGTCATCGCGAACAGCGTCAACCCGACGGCGAACAGACTCTGGTAGCCGATCGACCCCACAGAGACGTCGCTGATCCCGATCTGAACCATGTAGGCCGTCATCGTCTGGATCGGCTCGAGCGGGTTGCCCGTGATCTGTGGGGCCATCCCGGCGGCCAGTGTGACGGCCATCGTCTCGCCGATGGCCCGCGAGAGGGCGAGGATGTACGAGGCGATGACCCCGGAGAACGCCGCGGGGACGACGACGCTGGTCGACACCTCGAACTTGGTGGCCCCGAGACCGTAGGCAGCGTTGCGCAGGTCGTCCGGCACGGCGCTCATGGCGTCCTCGGAGAGCGACGAGACCATCGGGATGATCATAATACCGACGACGATTGCGCCCGCGGCGGCGTTGAAGGTCCCTGTCTCCGGAAAGAACCGCTGGATGAGCGGGGTGATAAACGAGAGGGCGAAAAAACCGTAGACGATGGTCGGGATCCCTGCGAGAATCTCGAGGGTCGGTTTGATCGTCCGACGAACCCGCGGGTTCGCGTACTCGCTGAGGTAGATCGCCGTCGCCGTCCCCACCGGAATCGCGATGAGGGCCGAGCCGACGGTGATGATCATAGTGCCCCAGATGAGTGGGAGCACGCCGTAGCTCTGGGGTCTGATGACTGGCGACCACTCCGTCCCGGTGAGGTACTCGACGATTGAGACTTCGGTGAAGAACTGAACCGATCCCTGCACCAGGACGAGGATGATGCCGAGGGTCGTCAACACGGTGACGAGCGCACACGAGAAGAAGACGTACCGGACGAACGCGTTCTTTCGATCGTCGATCGAACTGCCCCCGCTCGTGATCTCGAGACCCGTCTTCGTGTCCGTGTCCGTGCTCATGGCTCGACCTCCGCGAGCACGTCGTCGAGTCGCGCTTTGTTCTGAGCGAGTCGCTCATCGCCCAGCCCGTAGAAACTCGCCCGCCGAGCGGCCCATTGGGTCCAGGTGAGGGACTCGTCGCCGTCGACGATGTCGGCCCGTCTGCCCTCGTCGTCGATCTCCTGGAAGTAGAACTCGGCGAAGGCGCGGACGACCTCGTCGGCCAGAGCGTCCCGCCGGAAGTAGGTATACAGCGGTCGCGTGAGCGGTGTGTACACCTCCAACTCGATGTTGGCGGCCGTTGGCTCGTAGAACTCGCCAGGTTCCTCGTCGCTCTCGATGGCGACCAGTTCGAGGCCGGCCTCGTTCTCCTCGTAGTAGCCGGCCCCGCCGAAGCCGAGGCCGTGCTCGCTCCCCCTGACGCCCCGAACGATGACGTTCGTGTCGGCGCTGGCCGAGTAATCGGATCTGATTGCACCAACCTCGCCGACGATTGCCTCGGTGAAGAAGTCGAACGTCCCCGAGGCTGGGTCACGGCCGTAGAGATCGATCTCCTCGTCCGGCCAGTCCGGGTCGTCCGGTCGGATATCGCGCCAGGTCTTGATCTCGGAACCCGGTTCCCAGATGGCCTCGAGTTCCTCGAGGGTGAGTTGCTCACACCAGTCGTTCTCGGGGTTGACGAAGACGGCGATGCCGTCGAGGGCCGTCTCGAGTTCGACCCACTCGATGCCGTTGTCGGCACAGATCGTCCCCTCGTCGTCGGCCCCGCCTTCGTCGACGATGCGGCGGCTGGCGTTCTGGACGTGGGTTTCTCCCGTACAAAAGCGCTGGAATCCGGCCCCGGTGCCCGATCCGCGAACCGGAATGATGACGCGATTGTTCCGCCACTGGAACTCCTCCGATACCACGGCGCTGTGTGGCAAGACGGTGTTACTGCCGTCGACACGAATCTCACCCTCGAGGTCGCTCTCGTGACCGCGGACGAGACAGCCTGCGAGGGCGGCGACCGCGCCGCCGGTTGCGCCCAGCATGAACCGACGACGCGTGGGGGCGTCGTCGGGGCTCCCTACTGGTCGGTTTCCCATTGTGGAGGTATAGGGCAGAACGTATCTAAATACGCTACTATGTTTTCTATATAGCTATACGTTACACACCTGTTAGCTTGGGTGGTATACCGGGTAATTGGGAGGCGTTACCGCGTAAAAACACCATACATAGTTGACTCCAACTATTGTAGTAGCTGCTCTATAGAGACTGTAGGATTTATATTGTTGTGGTCGAACCACCACGTATGGAGACTCGAAAGGTCCAGGTCACCGGCGGCTCGACGTACACCGTCTCGCTCCCAAAGTCGTGGGCAACTGCAAACGATGTGAGCGCCGGCTCGACCGTCGAGTTTTACCCCGAAGACGACGCGCTCCTGTTGACCCCACAGACCGATACGCACCGTCAGCGGGGAACGCTCGACGTCTCGAACCTCGAGGGCGAACGGCTCACGCGCGCGGTGATGACGATGTACGTCAGCGGTTTCGACATCATCACCCTCGAGGCGGGACGGATCACGACCGACCAGCGCCGCGCCATCCGGAGTGCCACCCAGGGGCTGGTCGGCGTCGAGGTCCTCGAAGAGACCACCGACAGCGTCGTGATCCAGGACTTACTCGATTCTTCGGAGCTGTCGATCGTCAACGCCGTCACCCGCATGCGCCTGATCGCCCAGTCCATGCTTTCGGATGCCCTCGAGGCCCTCCTCGAGAACGACGACGACATCGCACGGGACGTGATCGAGCGCGACGACGACGTCGACCGCCTGTGGCTCGTCGTCTCCCGCATCTTCCGCGCGACCCTCCGTTCACCGCGGGCCTCCGAGGAACTGGGCGTCTCCCGTGAGGACTGTTTCGATTTCCACTCGAGTGCCCGCCAGCTCGAGCGGGTGGCCGATCACGCCGTCAAGATCAGCACGCTGGCGCTCAAACTCGACGCTATTCCGGCGGAGACCGCCGAGGCCCTCAGCGCGCTCCACCAGGACGCCTTCGACGTCCTCGAGAAGTCCATGGACGCGCTGTTCGCCGAGGAGGGAGACGAGGCGACGGAACTCGGCCACGAGGCCCTCGAGTCGGTCCTCGAGATCGACCAGCACACCCGCGAGATCGACGATCGCTTGCGCGAACTGGATTCCGTGCAGGCCCAGTCGCTCGGACTGATCGTCGACTCCCTCTCGCGGTGTGCGGACTACGGTGGGAATATCGCGGAGACAGCACTCCAGAAGGCGGCCCCGCGCCCCTAATCCAGGCTCCCCTCGAGAGCGCTGGGGTCTCCTCGAGGTCAGAATCCTCTTTCGCCCGCTCAGGATTAGTCCGGAGTGATCAATAGCACAACTAGCAGGGGCTTTGAGGGCTGCTCCAGTTGTCGAGTATACGGTGTTCGCAAGCCCATGACCGACGCAACTCGTGGCCCTCGTCAGGACCGATCTGGTGAGGTCGACGATAGCAACTTACGTCAGCCGCTCCCGGGATCCCTCCGGGCCGTCACCGTCCAGTACGATAATCGTCCGGATCGCTGTACGATCAGCCCCGCTGACTGCACCGACGACGCCCGATTCACGACCTGGCTCAGTGCGAACCGATCCGCGTTCGTCGACCTCGATGATCGTCGGTAGCTGTCGCGCTTTGAGGGTGAGTGTCAGTACGTCCGCAACCTTATCGCGGCCACCTTCGTCGGATTGTGTAGCCGGTGGCTCGAGGATCGCTGGAGACGGTGGCTCGAGGATCGCTGGAGACGGTGGCTCGAGGATCGCTGGAGACGGTGAGCACCCGAGTAAGCGGGTTACTCCAGGAGAACGGCGTTGACCTGGCCGGTCTGACCGGGTCGGGAGGTGACGCGGGCGTCGCCCTCGGTGGTGTCGATCACGGCCCCCTTTGTGATGATGTTTCGGCGGACGTAGTTCGGGTTGGCCGCGTTCTCGACGACGTCGTTGATGTCGGCGCTGACGGTCTCGCCATCGATGTTGACGCTGGCGACATCGGTCGCGAGTGCGCGAACCTTCTCGGCGTTGCCGCGAACGTCGACGGTCTTGAAGCGGGGCTCCCCGACCTGGGTCTCGGTCGGCTGGCGGCCGAGTTCGTGCTTTCGACGGTTGCTGAACGGCTTGAGTCGTCCGCCCGTGCGCTTGCGGGTGGAGCGTCCCTGGTCTTGCATACCCGCACGAAGTCGTGGCGCATACTTGAATGCACCTTTTCGATCCCGCCAGCAGTGGGTGGCTGGCTGGGGTCTCGGTGAGGGCCACCGAGTGTTGACGGGAGGGAAAATCAGTCGTCCGCCGGTGCGCGCACCTGCTGGTCGTCCTCGAGCAATCGATCGAGTGCGTCGACCATTGCCTGGACGGACGCGTGGGTGATGTCGGCCTCGCTCCGGGCGACGGTGACGCTGCGGTCGTCGCGAGCCATCGTGACCTCGACCGTGACGACCGCGTCGGTCCCGCCGGTCACGGCGTCGACGTGATACGCCTCGAGGTCGGCCACCGCTGCGGTACCGATCGCCTGACGGACGGCGGCAACGGCGGCGTCCACTGGCCCGGACCCAGTGCCGGAGGCGACCCGCTCCTCGCCGGCGACCGCCAGGCGGACGCTCGCGGTCGGGACTTCGCCGCCGCTGATCGCGTTCAGGTCCAGCAGTTCGACCGTCCGCTCCCGGTCGTTGCCCGTCACGTCCTCGGCGATGGCCAGCAGGTCGGCGTCAGTGACCCGCCGCCCGCGGTCCCCGAGTTCGGTGACTCGAGTCGCGATGTCGGCAACCTGTTGTTCGGTGACCTCGACCCCGTGTTCCTCGAGGGCCGCCCGAACGCCGGCCCGTCCAGTGTGTTTGCCCAGAGCGAGGCGGCGCTCCCGGCCGACGGTTTCGGGTGGGTAGGGCTCGTACATCTTGTCGTCTTTCAGGGTGCCGTCGGTGTGGATGCCGCTCTCGTGGGTGAAGGCGTTCTGCCCGATGACGGCCTTGTTTGGTGGCAGTTCGATCCCCGTCGACCGGGCGACGAGTTGGGCCAGATCGTACAGCTCCTCCAGGGCGACAGTCTCGACGCCGTAGACGTGCTCCAGGGCGATTGCGACCTCCTCGAGGGCGACGTTTCCGGCCCGCTCACCGAGTCCGTTGACCGTGCAATGGATCAGGTCGGCCCCGGCGTCGGCCGCCGCGATCGCGTTCGCGACGCCGAGTCCCAGGTCGTCGTGGGTGTGCGCGCTGACGGGGCCGAGGGCCGCGAGCCTCGAGACGGCTGCAGCCGTCTCTTCGGGGCCAGCGTGACCGACCGTGTCCGCAAAACAGGTTCGATCCGCGCCGGCTTCGAGGGCCGTTGCCATCAGTTCCTCCAGGTAGTCCGGATCCGCGCGGGAGCCGTCCTCGCCGATCACTTCGACCCAGAGGCCGTGATCGGTTGCGTACTCGACGAGATCGGTCGTCGTTTCGAGGACCCCCTCGCGAGTGCTGCCGACTTTCCCCTCGACGTGGCGATCGCTGGCGGGCACGACCAGGTGGACGCCGTCGACGTCACACTCGAGTGCGAGGTCGACGTCGCCTCGGAGTCCGCGACAGAAACTCGTGACTCTGGCGTCGAGATCCAGGTCGGTGACCCGGGAAATGGCTTCGCGCTCGCCCGTGCCGGTACACGCGCTCCCAGCTTCGATTACGCTGACGCCGGCGCGTTCGAGTGCCTGGGCAATGTCGACTTTTTCCGCCGGCGATAGCGAGACGCCAGGGGCCTGTTCGCCGTCACGGAGTGTGGTGTCCAGTAATTTCACGGCTGTGGTCTCCTCGAGAACTGACTCGAGTGCGGTCGCAGAAGGCGCGTCGGGACGGGTGTTAGTGGAGTCGGTTCGACGGTCGGATTTCACATCCAGCCGGGTCGCCCCGACTTCCTCTATCCTCCGACGGCGACGGTGAGCGTCGTGTCATCGTACCCGGTCTTGCTCGAGGGGCGTATAAAGACCGCCGGTCCCGGCACTACCTGCCAGCTAGCTCGTTTGCGTTGTCACGTCCTCGAGAAAAATTAGCGGACCTGACTGTTCAGTGGGTCATAATCTTTATCTGGGTATTGTTCAATCTCTCCTGTATGGTATTTTGCTACGAGTGCGGGGCGGAGGTTCCCGCTGAGGCAAACTTCTGCCTCGAGTGTGGAGCCGATCTGTCCGCAATCGGGGGACCCGACGACTCGTCGTCCGAAGATGAGGCCGAACCCACGGAGCCAATCGATTCGGATGGTGACGGGGAATCGGACCGCGATTCCGACGAGCGTGATGACTCGAGGGCTGTGGACGACACGGTGTCCACCGCCGATCACAGTACTGTGGCGTCATCGACCGGCGATTCGTCTGGGGAGGGTGATGCCGGTGCCCTTGGCGATGCCGACGATGCCGGTGACGATATTGTGGAGGGATCGGGCGAAACCGAGGAGATCAGTGACGACCCGGAAGAGCATGGTGATCACACCGACAAGGCTAGTGCGGACACCGAATTGAGTGATCGCGCTGTCGATCCTGACGCGGGCGAGCCCGGTGCCGATTCGGAGATCGAGGAGCCCGGTGTCGATTCGGATTCCGATGACGGATCGCGGAGTGTGGAAGCCGACGCTCGGGAGTCGTTAAGCGAGACTCAGGGTGTGGAATCCGAACCCGAATCCGGTTCCGAACCTCGAGACCGCCCTGGGACGGATTCCGAGGACGTCACGGCCCACGAGCACGAGCATCCGGCCGGGGGATCGGACCATGACGAAGGGACTGCCCCTGGGGGCGAACAGTTCGCGTACGATGGGGACGCTCCAGCTGCCGATCGGGATCCAGCCCAGGCCGATCGAGCCGACCAGGGTGACTCCCGACGGTGGGTGGTCGACGGTGCGGATGACGCCGCAGCGCGCGATATGGCTGATCCGGCCGAGCGATCTGACACCACAGGGGACGAAACGGGAGACAACGAACCGACTGCGGAGGAACACAGTCAGACCCCTGAGGCGGCGAGTGGGGACCCTCGAGTCTCGTCTGAACCCAGTCTCGAGGGCGAATCAACGCCGGATCGACGACACGGCCCGCCCGAGGCAGGCGCGAGCGACGCCCAGGGGGGCCGTGAGGAACCGCGGTCGGCGCGTTCCGGCGAGCGTTCCGCCGACAGACCACGATTCGAACGGCCCGAGCAGTCAGGCCAACAGGAAGGCGGTGCAAGCCGGCGGGTCGATGAGCCGGCAGCGACCGAGGGATCGGCGGGGCCTTCGACCGGGGGGGACGACGGAAACCACCCCGCTATCGTCGGGGCGATCGTAGGCCTGGGCGCGTTCGGGCTGGCGTACGTGGCCACTTACCTCTCCTTCGCGATCGATCTGCTGGTGCTCTCTGACTCGGGCGCTAGTGCAGGTGATCTGGGGCCGACCAACGGGGTCGGGATCGCGAGCGACGCGGTTGGTGAACTGCAGGCCTCCGTTTGGGAGTTCGTCTTCTGGCTGTTCTACGGCGGCCTGAACACGGACATGGCCGTTTCACCGGACAACGGGGGCGACTTCCCCTCGAGTGTCGAACCGATGGGGCTCGTCGACGGCATGTTGACGACGGTCCTCTATCCAGCCGTCCTGCTGGTCGTACTCGCGCTGTGTGGCCTCGTCGCGGCACGCGTCGTCGCCAGGGAGCGAGACGCACCGATGGACCTCACCGACAGCGCTATCGCGGGCGCCATGGTGGCCATTGGATTCGCCGGTGCCGTCGTTGCCTCGACGTTCGTGCTCACGTTCGGGACCGGCGTCGCCACCCTCGAAGCCGAACTGGGGTCGGCGGCGATCAACGCCCTGCTGTACGGAGTGGTTGCCGGGGGGATCGGCGGCGGTGTCGCCAGCTATTTCGGTGCGGATCCGGTTGCTGAGCCGGATCCACAGTCCGGTTCCGCGACGGGAGCGTCGCCCCAGTCGCGTCGCCCACGGGGCCAACCGGCGGGCACGGATCGCCGCCAATCGACGGCCAGTCGGCAGCCAGTCGACGACCGGAACGCGGCCGGGGGACGGCGATCGTCGCGCGAACCGGTGGGCGATCGCACGCGTCAGCCCCGGGAGACCCAGGCGACGGAACAACGACCATCCAGGCGGACCAGTGACGATCGATAACCATGACCAGAGGTAGTCTCAGCGTCGCCACCGTGGTGGCCGTCGCGTTCGCGGTGGTGTTGGCGGGAACCGGGGGAATTGTTACGATGGCGGGGGCCACGACGGGCCAACCGACATTCACAGCGAACGACTTCAGCGGCACCCAGGGTGAGACGGTCGTCATCGAGGTCGATCTCGAGACCCACACCGACGAGGTCGAAGTGATCGTCGGTGACGAGGACTACGGCTATCAGGCGACGATCATCGCCGAAGCCACGAGCGGGAGCACGGTCGAGATCGAGATGGACGCCTTCCGTGCGGGCGGTTGGGACGGCGATCCAGCCGACGAGGTATTCACGGGTGGTGAGAACACGAACGTC
>Ga0207421_10001059_pt1 | contig 35897 bp, 35 predicted proteins | sample SodLakKL_010_SED_4_FD_187542 | JGI IMG/M metagenome (GOLD analysis project Ga0207421, IMG submission 187542) | Alkaline sediment microbial communities from Lake Tanatar, Kulunda Steppe, Russia - 8KL_010_SED (SPAdes) (version 2) | ecosystem: Environmental > Aquatic > Non-marine Saline and...
TGTGGTGGAATTTCTCAAGCAGCGCGCGCAGCCTGGCTGAAAACCGGTCGAAGGTCGTGTACTCGCGCACGGCTTGACCGGAAAATTGGCCACGGACGAACGCGGATGGACACGGAAGTGGCAAGAATCATAGGGGCTGGCTTCATCGTCTGGTGCGCTGCCCCCCGACGCGCCGGTCAAGCTGAAGGCCGGCAGCCGGGGATCCGCTGCCGGGACCGTCGGCGGCCAGGGATGGCCGCCGTCGAGCGCCCATGGATGGCTAGTGGGCCATGCGGGAAGTTCGGGGACTATGGAGCACAGCCAGAAGTGCCGGAGCAAGGCGGGCAAGTGCCGGAATAGCCAAGCTATTTCAAACTTGCCCAACGCAGCGCCGGCGCTTCTGGCGAAGCGATCTGTTGCCGAACTTTCCGCATGGCCCACTAGAGCGTGTCCCGGCGGCGGATCCCTGGCTGCCGGCCCGGCCACTGCGCGTCCGACAACCACCGTGCCGGTTTCAGCGCGTGGCAAACCCCTCCGGCATCGGATCCGGCGGGGTTTCGGAGGCACAGTCGACCGAATCGACCCGTGCCCCGGTCGGGCCGACGGCGAGCCACGCCTTCAATTCCTCCAGCGCCATGGGCGACCCCACCGCCAGCACCTCGACGCTGCCGTCCTCGAGGTTGCGGGCGTGACCCGCGAGCCCGAGCGAGCGCGCCTGCCGCTGCGTCGACGCGCGGAAGAAGACCCCCTGCACACGCCCGCTTACCCTGCAGCGCAGGGCCTCGGTACCATGGTCGCTGCTGTTCATGCTGACCCCCGGAGATGCCGATGAATGAATCACCCCGTATTTATCACAATCCGCGCTGCAGCAAGTCTCGTGCCGCACTGGCACTGCTGCACGAACGGGGGATCGAGCCAAAGATCGTCGAGTACCTGAAGACGCCGCCGGACCGGGCGGAACTCGAGGACCTGATCGCACTGCTGGGCATCAGCCCGCGCGAGCTGCTGCGCACCGGCGAGGCCGCGTACCGGGAACTCGGGCTGGCCAATCCCGACCTGCCGGATGAACGGATCATACAGGCCATGGTCGATCACCCGAAACTGATCGAACGCCCGATCGTCGTCCGTGGCGGACAGGCCCGGATCGGGCGCCCAACGGAACGCATACTGGAGATTGTCTAGATGACCGAGATCCTCGTGCTGTACTACAGCCGCTACGGCGCGACCGCCGAACTCGCGCGGCACATCGCCACCGGCGTGGAAAAGGCCGGGGCGGTGGCTCGGGTCCGGACCGTGGCGCCCGTGACCACCAACCTCGGCGAGGACGCGCAGCCGGTGCCCGACCAGGGCCCGCCGTATGCATCGACCCGTGACCTCGAGGAAACGGACGGGCTGATCCTCGGTTCGCCGACCCGCTTCGGCAACATGGCCGCACCCCTGAAGTATTTCCTCGACGGCACCAGCGGCCTGTGGGCCAGCGGCACGCTCGTGGACCGACCCTTCGCGGTCTTCACCAGCACCGCGTCGATGCACGGTGGCCAGGAGACCACGCTGCTGAGCATGGCCCTGCCGCTGATCCACCAGGGGATGCTGTGGGTCGGCGTGCCCTACTCCGTGCCCGAACTCACCAGCACCTCCAGTGGCGGCACACCCTACGGGCCATCGCATGTAGCGGGCCCCGACAGCCAGCGCGAAATCACCCGCGAGGAACGGCGCATCGCGGAGGCTCTCGGTGAGCGCGTCGGTCGGCTGGCGGGTCGGCTCGCGCAGGAACCGGGCACTTGAGCCGGGTCGATGCCGGACGCTGGCTGACCCTCGGCGGCTACTTCGGACTGTTCCTGCTGATTCTCCTCTGGACCAGTCTGATCGATCCGCCCCGGCATTTGCCGCGTTCGCTGGTGCTGCTGATCCTGCTGCTGCCTCTGCTGGCACCGCTGCGAGGTCTGCTGTACGGGCGGGTCCGGACCCATGCCTGGACCAGCCTGCTGTCGCTCTTCTACGTCGTTGTCGGCATCACGCTCGCCGCGGTCGAGACGGATCGGGTCTACGGCCTGGCAATGCTGACGCTCGCGCTGCTGCTGTTCGGGGGCAGCCTGCTCTACGTGCGCGCCGCCCGCGCGCCGGAGCGCTGAAGCGGTTGTCAGCGTTCTGCCGGCCGGGCCCGCAGATGCGCGCGAATGAACGGAATCGTGAGCCGGCGCTGCTCGGCCAGCGCCGCGAGGTCGAGGCGATCCAGCAGCGCGAGCAGGAATTCCAGGTCGCGGCACTCGTGCCGCAGCAGATACTCCGCCACGGCATCGCCGAGCTCCAGCCCGCGCAGCCCGGCGCGCTTTCGCAGAATCGCCTTCAGCTCGAGGTCACCGGGCTGGTCGATCCGGAACACCGGGCCCCAGCCAAGTCGCGAGACCAGATCGGGGAGGCCGCAGGCGAGACCGTCGGGAGTTGAGCGCGCGGCGAAAAGCAGCTGACCGTCGCGCTCGCGGACGCGGTTGACCAGATCGAAAAGCGCGCGCGCCCAGTGCAGCTCGCCCGCCACGGCCTGCAGATCATCCAGGGCCAGCAGGTCCAGCCGGGACATGTCCTCGAGGACGCGCGCGGGATCGCGGTCGGCCAGTTCCGCCAGCGGCAGGTAGGCACAGGACCGGTCGCGCAGCGATGCCTCGTGGCAGGCCGCCTGCAGCAGATGGGTCTTGCCGCAACCCTCGGCGCCGTGCAGGAACACCTGTTGTTCATTTCCGGGCCCGGAGGCCCGCGCCATGTTGCGCAGGGTCGCCACCAGCAAACCGTGACTGCCCGCGTGGAAAGTTTCGAAGCGCGAAGCATCGCGCAGCCGCAGGTCGAGCGGCAGCTGGCCTGCTCTCATGCCGGGGGCGATGCGCGTTTGCCGTCCGACGCCTGCAGGTGCCGCCAGGCCCGGTGCCCCCAGACCCCGGTGTACGCCAGGCCGCTCGCGACCGTGGTAAACGTCACGATCGCGATCAGGAGCTGGATCCATACCGGGTCCAGTTCCAGAATCCCCACCTTCAGGATCGCGCCGAGCACCAGCAGGATCTGGAAGAAGGTGTTGATCTTGCTGATCAGCAGCGGTTCCACGCGGAGCGGGCCCACCCAGTGCCGATAGGCCAGAGACCCCAATGACAGCCAGATATCGCGCCCGGCCACCAGGAACAGCAGCCAGATCGGGAGCAGCCCGCTCACGGTCACCGCCAGATAGATACCCAGCATCAGGATCTTGTCCGCCGCCGGATCCAGCCAGGCGCCCAGGCGCGTGGTCCAGCCGTATCGGCGCACGAGATGTCCGTCCAGTGCATCACTGAAGCCGGCGATCGCGAGAAGCACCAGCGCAGCCCAGTAATCGCCCCGGTAGATGAACCAGACGATCGGGATGGTCAGGAACATCCGCGCCAGCGTGATCAGGTTGGGCAGTTGGCGCAGGTTCATCGGCGTGCGCGCGGGGTCCACAACCACAGATCACTCTCCGCGTCGTCGCGCGGCGTGGCCGCGGCGGCGAAGCCCTCGCCCGCCAGCACGTCGGCCAGGGCCCGCCGATCCAGGCCGCTACTCAGCGCAAACACCACGGCGTCCGGCAACAGCTGGCGGACCTGCACCGAGTTCACCGCCTCCAGGGCATCCAGACGCGCCTGCAGCACCTGCAGCTCGCCAATCCCGGCCACGCCGCCGAAGCCCACCAGCGTCGACTCGTCCGCGACGAGAACCCGGGATACGCGGGCACCCAGCCGGTCCACGGCCTGCGCCGCTGCCTCCCGTGCCGCTCCGGCAGCCGACGCAGCCGTGATGTCGGCCTGCACTTCGTGGCCGCGATGGGACAGCCACGCCCGGGCCCGGGCCCGGTCACCGCGCTGTGCCACGTGGAGCAGCAGCAGGCCATCCGGATCATAGCGGCGACTGGGCTCGACCAGCGCTTCGGTTACTCCCCCAACGATATCGGCGGTGTGGATCCGCCGCCGATCCTCAAGGTCCGCCAGCGGGACAAGCAATGGCAGATCACGGCCCGTCGCCCAGTCCCGAAGTGACGCCAGCACCGACGCCTCGTCCATCCCCGAACCAAGCAGCAGGCGCCGATCCTCGCGCTCCAGCACCACCCACGCCAGCAGGGCGGGCCGCGAGCCGACCCAGATCGGCACCTCCGCCTGCTGCAGCGCCGAGCGGAGACGGGCGCGGTCGAAGGCCAGCAGGAAGCGCTCGGCACCCCGGCGTTCCCGCGAGCGCAACCACTCCCGGTCGGCATCCGCAAGCAGCGCCTCCGCGAGACCGGACAGGGCCGGCGAGCGGAATCCGGCGATGCGGACCAGCGCCTCGTCGAGCCCGGCCGCCACGGCTGCATTCTCGTCGGGAGCGTCCACCATCAGTTCGAGCAATGCCGCGCGGGCCGGTGCCGCAAGCAGCAACAGGATGACCAGCAGCGCCGTGCCACGCTGCAGCCATCCGGCCGGTCCGCCACGGAGCCTCGCCGCTGCCCGGCCGCCGGAGCCGGCACGCCCATGCCGCATCCGCTCCGGTGCCCGGGGCAATGCGGCGCGCCCCGGGGATCCACTGACCTGAAATACCACTCGCCTCTCCACCAACCACAGCAGCACATTACACAGAAGGCAACATAGCACAGCCGGAGCCTCATTCCGGAGTCCGGTTTTGCATGGGCTACCGCCCGTCGCTACCATTCACTACCCGCGTTCACGAGACTCTCAATGCCCGAATCCCACCCCGGCCTGACCTACCGCGATGCCGGCGTCGATATCGATGCAGGCAACGCCCTGATCGACCGCATCAAGCCGCACGCTGCACGCACCCGGCGACCCGGAGTGCTGGCGGGGCTCGGGGGCTTCGGTGCGCTCTTCGAAATCCCGGTCGAGCGCTTCCGCAGGCCCGTGCTGGTCTCCGGTACCGACGGGGTTGGCACCAAGCTCCGGGTCGCGCAGGAGCTGGGCCGGCACGACACCATCGGCATCGATCTGGTCGCAATGTGCGTGAACGACATCGTCGTGCAGGGCGCCGAGCCACTGTTCTTCCTCGACTACTACGCGACCGGCCGGCTGGACGTCGATGTCGCCGCGGATGTGGTCAAGGGGATCGCGGAGGGCTGCGAACAGGCCGGCTGCGCCCTGGTCGGTGGCGAGACAGCCGAGATGCCGGGCATGTACCAGAACGGCGACTACGACCTTGCCGGCTTCGCGGTCGGGATCGTCGAGAAGGACGAGATCCTCGACGGCAGCCGGGTCCGTGCGGGCGATGTTCTGCTGGGCATGGCCTCCAGCGGACCCCATTCCAACGGATACTCGCTGATCCGACGCGTGCTGGAGCTCAGCGCGGGCGATCTCGAACAGCCGCTCGACAGCGCCGGGTCGGTCACGCTGGGCGACGCGCTGCTCGCCCCGACGCAGATCTACGTGCGGGCAGTGCTCGGCCTGCTGCGAACCGGACGCGTGCACGCGCTCGCCCACATCACTGGCGGCGGGCTTACGGAAAATCTGCCGCGCATTCTGCCGCGCGGCCTCGACGGCCGCATCGATCTTGCGTCCTGGCCGCGTCCGCCGGTCTTCGACTGGCTGCAGTGCACCGGCGGCATCGCCGAGACGGAGATGCTGCGGACCTTCAACTGCGGCATCGGGATGGTCGCCGTACTGCCGAGCAACGGCGTTGACGCCGCCATCTCGGAACTGGCCGCCGCCGGTCTCCCGGCCTGGCCGATCGGCGTGATCAGCGAGGGGGCTGGCACTTCCACGATCCACTACGGCTCCTCATGACGGCAGGATCTCGGGACGGCGTCGACAGGACCGGTGCGCGGCAGGCCGGGTCGCCGGACCGCGCAAAGCGGCTCGCGGTGCTGATATCGGGGCGTGGGAGCAACCTGAAGGCCCTGATCGACGCCTGCGCCGAAGGCCGGGTGAACGCCCGGATCGTAGTGGTGATCAGCAACCGCCCCGACGCACCCGGCCTTGGCCACGCACGCGATGCGGGAATCCCGCACGAGGTCATCGACCACCGCCACTACCCCGATCGCGACGCTTTCGACCGTGCGCTGGGCGACAGCCTCGCCGCACACGAGCCGGATCTGGTCGTACTGGCCGGGTTCATGCGCGTGCTGACGCCGGGCTTCGTCAGGCGTTTCGAGGACCGGGTGGTCAACATCCACCCGTCCCTGCTCCCCGACTTCCGCGGACTCGACACCCATGCGCGCGCATTGGCGGCGGAGGTTTTACACCACGGGGCCAGTGTGCACTTTGTCACCACGGAACTCGACGGCGGTCCCGTGATCATGCAGGCTCGGATTCCGATCTACCCCGGCGACACCCCGGAAACACTGGCCGTACGGGTGCAGACGGAAGAGCACCGACTCTATCCCGCCGCGGTGGCGATGTTCTGTTCAGGACGGATTCACGCCACCGGGAACACGATATGGTGCGATGGAGAGCGGCTGGATCATCCCCTGCTGCTGGACCCGGCACCGGAGGTCACGAAATAATGCGCTGGCACTACCTGCTCCTGATCCTGATCCTCTGCATTCCCGGGGCCGCCCAGGCCGGGTCGCCGACCAGCATCCCCGCGTATACCGCGACCTACGAGGCACACGCTTTCGGCAACACCCTGATCGCCCAAAGCACGCTGAGTCACGAGGGCGAGAATCTGCACATGGCCCTGGAGGCCCACGTTTCGGGCTTCCTGCGCCTGCTGGGCCGCTTCGAGTTCGACCGGGAAGCGGTGTTCCGGCCGGGGGCCGACCATTTGCGCCTGCTGAGCACCCGCAGCAGCCGTATCACGCCGCGGCGTGAACGCAACGCGGAGACCCGCTTCGACTGGAGCACGGGACGTGCGCACGGCCGGTACAACGGGAAGGCGTTTGATCTGGACGTCCCGCCCGACACCGTGGACTTCCTGTCGTCGGTGTACCTGACCATGACGCGGCTGCGCGACAACGACTTCGATTCCACCCTCCGCGTGACCGTGCTCGAACGGGACCGACTGCGCGACTACACCCTGGGCCTCGAAGGCCGGGAACAGATCGACACCGAGCTGGGCCGCAAGGACACACTCCGGGTGGTACGCAAGAGCGAAGACAGTGACGTGGAGCTGTCCGGCTGGTTCGCACCCGATCTCCACTACCTGCCCATGCGGCTCGACTACGAGGCCGACGGCCACGTCTTCCGGCTGGAATTGACCAAGCTCGAATGGCACGAACCGGTGATCCCGCTGCAGGAGACACTGCCATGACCGACATCCACGACCTCGCGGTGATCGGGAGCGGCCCCGGCGGCTACCGGGCCGCGGTCCTCGGTGCCCTGCGCGGCCTGAGCGTCGTGATCATCGAGAGCGGCGATTGGGGCGGCTGCTGCCTGAACCGCGGCTGCGTGCCGAAAAAGGACTGGTATCACAGCGCCCGGCTGATCGCGGCACAACGGCACTTCGAGGGCCGCGGCATCCGCGGTACCCTGGCGGGCGACCTGGACCAGGCCTGGAATCACCAGCACGAAGTGGTCACGACAGTACGTGACAGCTACCGAAGCTACCTCAAGCACCTGAAGGTGCGCAGCCTGGACGGACACGCCCGGCTCGTCGGCCCGGAGGAGATCGAGGTTCGCGGGGCCGACGGCACCGTGAGCCTGCGGGCCCGGAACACGATCATTGCCACCGGCGCCGAGCCGATCGTTCCGCAACCGTTCGAACTCGTTGAGGGACGCATCCTCAGCACCGACGTTCTCTTCGACCAGCCGCCGCCTGCCGGCGAGCGGGTGGCGGTGATCGGCAGCGGCGTGGTGGCCACCGAGTTCGCGTTCATCCTCCGCCTGCTCGGCCGGGAGATCACCTGGCTCACGCGCTCGCAGCCCCTGTCGCGGCTCGGCTTCAGCCCTCAGGCGTTGTCGACGCTGAAGAGCCAGCTCGCCGCGGCGGATGCGGAACCGCGGCAGGTACCCGGCTACGAGGCCGTGGATCACGATGTCGACGGGGTGACGATCACCACCTCCGACGGTCAGCGCTTCGAGGTCGACTGGGTGCTACTGGGCACCGGCCGCAGGCCGCATACCGAAGGGCTGGGACTCGGAGACATCGGTGTTGAAACCGACCGGAACGGCTTCGTGAAGCGCAGTGACACCCTGCAGACCGCGGTGCCGAACGTCTACGCGATCGGGGACGTGGCAGGGCACTGGATGACTGCCAACCACGCCCTGTCGGACGCCACTATTGCGGTCGAGAACATCCTTGGCGGCAACGGGCGCCGGCAGGACGGACGCTTCGTGCCGATGGTGGTCTACAGTGCGGTCGAGATGGCCCGGATCGGATTGGACGAAGACAGCGCGGAGGACGAGGAACTCGAGCCCGCCGTCGGATTCGCCGCGTTCGAGACCTCGCCACGTGCGCTCGGACAGGACGAGCCGGAGGGCTTCGTGCGCCTGATCGGGGACATGGATACCGGCTCGCTGCTTGGCGGCGAGATCATCGGCGGCGATGCCGGCGAGCTGATCCACCTGCTGTCGCTGGCGCCCGACCGGGACACCGCCCTCGCCTGGCTCGCGCGCGGCACCTGGAACCACCCGGCCCGGGCCGAGGAAGTCCTCAATGCCACCGAGACGCTGGCCTCCAAGTGGCACCTGCAGGCGGCCGTCTTCGGAGGCAGCAAAGGGGAATAGGGGGCCAGTCAAGGACCCGCAAGGACCGGGGACAGATTGGGAAATCTGTCCCCAAATGTGTCGAGGCCCCGGCCTCAATCTCCGGCGACGGTCATCGCCTCGACCAGGATCGAGCCGGTGCGGATGTTGCCCCGCAGGTCCACGTCGTTGCCGACCGCCGCAATCCTGCGGTAGATGTCCCGGAGATTGCCGGCAATGGTGATCTCCTCGACCGGGTAGGCGATCTCGCCGTTCTCGACCCAGAAGCCTGCAGCGCCCCGCGAATAGTCGCCGGTGACCAGGTTGACCCCCTGTCCGATCATCTCCGTGACGAGCAGGCCAGTGCCCATGTCCGACAGCAGTTCCGGCAGCCCCTTCTCACCGGGATGCGGCCGCACGCTGACATTGCGCGCGCCACCCGCGTTCCCCGTGGTGCGCAGGCCCAGCCGCCGGGCCGAGTAGCTGTCGAGGATGTAGTCCTGCAACACGCCGGCGGCGATCAGGTCCCGCGCCCGCGTACGCACGCCCTCGCCATCGAAGGGCGCGCTGCCCAGCGCGCCGGGCAGCAACGGGTCCTCGGCAATGTGCATCCAGCCGGGAAAGACTTCCTGGCCCGCCGCATCCAGCAGGAATGAACTCTTGCGATACTGTGCGCCCCCGCTGATCGCCCGGGCAAAGCTGCCGATCAGGCTGCGCGCCATTTCCGGAACGAAGAGCACCGGACACTGCTGCGTCCCGACCTTGCGCGCGTCCAGACGCCGCAGGGCCCGTTCCGCGGCCTCGCATCCGACCGCGTCGGCGGCGGGCAGCCGGGCGGGATCACGCGAGGTCCCGTACGAGTAGTCGCGCTGCATGCCGCCGGCGCCCCGGGCGACGAGAGCGCAGGAGATCGAGTGCCGGGTGCTGCGGAAACCACCCATGAAGCCCTGGCTGTCGCCAAGAAACGTCATCTTGCGGCGGGTGCCGACACTTGCGCCCTCGGAGTTTTCGACCCTCGGGTCGACCGCGAAACCCGCCGCCTCGATCTGCCGCGCGAGATCAATGGCCCGGTCGGCGGGGCAATCCCACGGGTGATCGAGCTGCAGATCGGGCCAGTCCCGGGCCTGCTCGTCGGGGTCCGGCAGGCCTGCGTGCGGATCCGGCTCGGTGTGGCGGGCGATGCGGCAGGCGGCCTCCGCCGTCTGCCTGAGCGCCGCCGGGCTGAAGTCCGTCGTCGATGCCGACCCCTTGGACTGTCCGAAATAGGCGATCAGCCCCATCTGCTGGTCGCGCTCGTATTCCAGCGTCTCGACCTCGCCCCGGCGCACGGTCACCGCCAGCCCCACGTTCTGGCTGACCGCAGCCTGCACCGCCGACGCGCCACAGGCGCGGGCATGCTCGAGGATCATGGCCACCCGCTCCTGCATCGATTCGGGGCTGTGCGAGAGTTGCTGGACTTCCGGTGCTGCTTGATCCATCGGTGCTGCTTGATCCATGCGCTCCATCCACTCCTGCCAGGGCCGGGTCCTGTCCCGGCCATGTCGTCAAAAGGTCGAATCCGGCGCCCACGGACACCGGCGGCGTGCCGGAAACAGATTCAGGGGCTCGCCCCGTGCTTGTTCACCGCGGCCCGGTTGCCCCATTGGTCCAGATCGGCCACATGCACGCCCACCCAGTAGAGCAACCCGATGCTGTCCCGGGTATGACCCCCGACCAGTTCCTGCCCCTCTTCAAGGTGGATGCCGCGGGCGAAGTGCTCTGCCTGCGGCCGGGACCGGAACACATGCCACTGCACCACGTGGTCGGCGCCGTGGCCCTCCGGCAGGGACTGCTCTTCCTCGAGAAACGCGAGCTCCGTCATATCCTCTCCTGAATATCGATGATCTGCGGGCACTCCCTGTCTGTCAGGCTGCCTGTCAGGCCGCCTGCGTGCCGCCGACGGTCATGCCGTCGATCCGCAGGGTGGGTTGCCCGACGCCCACCGGCACACCCTGCCCTTCCTTGCCGCAGGTGCCGACGCCGGTGTCCAGCTCGAGATCGTTGCCGATCATCGAGACCCGCGTCAGCACGTCCGGACCGTTGCCGATCAGGGTCGCACCCTTGACCGGGCGTGTCACCCGGCCATCCTCGATCAGGTAGGCCTCCGAGGCGGAAAAGACGAACTTCCCGGAGGTGATGTCGACCTGTCCGCCACCGAAATTGACCGCGTAGAGACCCCGGTCCACCGACGCGAGGATCTCGCCCGGATCGGTCGTACCCGGGAGCATGTAGGTGTTCGTCATGCGCGGCATCGGCAGGTGGGCGTAGGACTCGCGGCGGCCATTGCCGGTCGAACGCGTTCCGCTCAGACGGCCGTTCAGCCGGTCCTGCATGTACCCGCGCAGGTAACCGTCCTCGATCAGCATCGTCTGCTGGGTGATCGTTCCCTCGTCGTCGACGTTCAGCGATCCGCGCCGGCCGGGCAGGGTGCCGTCGTCGACAATGCTGATCCCCGGGGCCGCGACCCGCTCGCCGATGCGGCCCGCGAAGGCCGAAGTCCCCTTGCGGTTGAAGTCGCCCTCCAGCCCGTGGCCGATGGCCTCGTGCAGCAGCACGCCCGGCCAGCCCGGCCCGAGCACCACCTTCATGGTCCCCGCCGGTGCGTCCACCGCCTCCAGGTTCAGCAGGGCCTGACGAACGGCCTCGCGGGCATAGGCGCCGGCACGGTCCTCTTCGGTGAAGAAGGCGTACCCGGAGCGCCCGCCGCCGCCCGACGATCCGCTTTCCCGGCGCCCGCCCTGTTCGGCGAGGACCTGAACGTTCATGCGCACCAGCGGCCGCACGTCGGTGACCAGCTCGCCCTCGGCGGTCAGGACCAGCACCACCTCGCGCACTCCGGCGAGCGAGCAGATCACCTGCGTCACGCGGGGATCGGCAGCGCGCGCGACAGCGTCCATATGCTTGAGGAGCTCAATCTTGCGTGCTTCGTCCAGTGAGCCGAGCGGGTCGTCCGGCAGATACAGCGCGGTTTCGCGTGCGACACCCGGTCGCACCGCGACCGATCCGGTCTGGCCGGCGCTGGCGATGCTTCGCGCGGTGCGGCCGGCCTCCAGCATCGCGGGCAGGCTGATCTCGTCGGAGTAGGCGAAGCCGGTCTGATCGCCGGAGATCACCCGGATGCCAACGCCGCGTTCGATGTTGAAGCTCGCGCTCTTGACCAGCCCGTCTTCCAGCGACCAGCCCTCCTGGGAGGTGAACTGGAAATAGCAGTCCCCCCCATCCGTGCCGCGCCCGAAGGTTGCGCCCAGCACGGACGCAAGACCGTCGTCAGTGACGCCGCCGGGCTCAAGCAGGGTTTCTCGGGCAAGACTGTCAATCATGGTGATTCCTTTGGCGTTGCTTCGGTGGGATGGTTCCCCGGTACCGTGACCGGAGCAGGCTCATTCAGCCGCGCCGGGCGCCTCGACCTCGCAGGCCAGCCGGCGGTGATGGACCGCCGGGAACAGCTTGCGGATACGACCCACGCAGTCGCAGCTCAGGTCGGCGACCAGCACACCCGGGTTGCGGCCCAGCTGCGCCACCACGCGGCCCCAGGGATCGATCAGCGCGCTGTGCCCGTAGGTTTCGCGGCCGTTCACGTGGAAACCGCCCTGGGCTGCGGCCAGCATGAACAGTTGGTTCTCGATCGCCCGGGCCCGCAGCAGAACGTCCCAGTGGGCCTGCCCGGTCTGGGCGGTGAAGGCCGAGGGCATCGCGACGAACTCGGCACCCTGATCCAGCAATCCCCGGAACAGTTCCGGGAAGCGCAGATCGTAGCAGACGGCCAGCCCCATGCGTCCGAAAGGCGTATCCAGCGTAACGATATGATCCCCCGACTCGTAGATCCGCGACTCGGCATAGTGCTCGTCACCATCGGGGATGCGCACGTCGAAGAGGTGCATCTTGTCGTAGCGGGCCACCCGCCGACCCTGGTCGTCGTACACCATGCACGCCGAGCGCGCACGGTCACCGCGGGCGGTGCGCAGCGGCACGGTCCCGCCGACCAGCCAGATGCCGAGCCGGCGGGCCTGCTCGGCCAGGAAGTTCTGGAGGGGGCCGCCGTCGGGATCCTCCGCGATCTTCAGGATGTCGGCGTCCTGCATCCCCATCATCGCGAAATTCTCGGGCAACACCACCAACCCCGCGCCCTTGCTCGCGGCCTCCTTAAGCAGCCGCTTCGCCTCCAGCAGATTGGCCTGGGGCTGCGGTCCCGACGCCATCTGTATGGCGGCAACATTTGTCATGGCATGCACCGTTGGTTGATCAGTCTGCTGTTCCCTGTTCTGCTCTCACACGCGCCGTCACCTCCGGGTCAGACCACGGACCGGTCACGAAATATTCCACCCGCGCCGCTTCTTCCACCTGGTCCCCGATCCCCAACGCGCGTTCCACCACCAGCACGACCACCCCGGTGACCGGCCCGCCCAGCAGCGCCCCGACGATGGGCAAGGTGGAACGCAGGCGCGGCACCACGACAATCGACTGGTCGAAGTCCCGGGCCACGAGGCCCGTACGGCCACTGACCCTGACCACCGCCGACGGGCTCTGGATCCGCAGTTCCGGCAGCAGCAGATCGCCGCCATCCAGCACCGCCTCACCGACCATGCGATCGAAGGCCAGCCCTTGAGTATAGACATCCCTGAAGTCGAGGCGCAGACGCCTCGGCACCACGTCGAGGCTCACCAGCCCCAGCAAGCGACCGGCCCCGGGGTCGACCTCGCGCAGCTGCCCATCCTGCACGTCGATCTCGACCTGTCCCTGCAACGTCGCCAGGTCCGGCGCGTAGAGCGCCCCTGGCCACACCAGTTGCAGACGCCCGGTACCCTCGCCCTGCTCCAGCGCTGCCGAGATGCCCATGGAACCAAGGCCCTGCCCCCAGTCGCTGCCGCTGAGCTCCGCCTCGATACGCGACTCGCCAACCCCGTCCGGCGTTGTCCGCCAGTGGCCGGTGCCGTCCAGTGCCACCCCCTCCCGGGGGGATGCGGCGTGCAGGCGACTGATCTCGAGGCCTTCGGCCACCGGGTGCAGGTCGATTGCGAAATCCGCGAGCTTAAGGCGTGCAACGCGCAGATCGTCCACCCGCAGTTCGACCGCCGGCCACGCCCGAGGATCCGCGAGGCCCGACGCCGGCCCGTCGCCAGGGCCACCCGCCGGGCCCGCAACGTCGCTGCCCTCCGGGAATCCCGGTCTTTCCGCCCAGCGGTCGAGGTGCAGTCGCTCCAGATTCACGTACCAGCGACCGGGCTGCCCGGAGTCGTCGGGGGACTCCCCACGGACCGACCAGGCCCGCCCCTGCAACCACTCGGAGTCGATGTCGAGACGCCGCCCGTACTCCGTCGGTCGGAGGCGCGCCCGCAGCCCCGGCAGCGACTGACCGCGCCAGCGCAGTCCTTCCTGCACCTCGATCTCGGCCTGGCGCAGCCGCAGCCCGTCGGCAGTACCCACCGGCGGGTCTGCCGGCGCCAGCGACTCCACCCACCGCTGCCAGGCCTCGGCATCGGGCGACTCGAGACGGGCGTGCAGATCAATCCCGCGTTCGGGCAGCAACGGAACCTCGGGATGCGGCCGCCCCAGCGCGAGTGCCAGTGCCCGCACCGTGCCCGGCTCGAACCCCCGGCCCGGGGCAACCCGCACCCGGGCCGAGAGCACGTCGTCGAAATCGATCCGACCCGTCGCCTCACCCGGCTGACCCAGTGGCCACCTGATCCGGATCGGACGCCGCGTGCCCGTCGTCTTTGCCAGGGGTGCGGGCCAGTCCAGTTCGATACCCTCAAGATCGGAGAACAGCTCGAGCCAGGAATCGCCCCGCGCGTCGATGGCAATGTCGGCCTCCCAGGTTGTCATGCCCCGGACAGAATCCAGAACGGCATGCTGCTCGCCGACCCAGGGTGCCAGCGGCTGTGGCCCGCGCGCACGGATCCGGGTGTGTTCCCCGGCGGCATCGCGCTGCAGATCCAGCGCCACACGTTCCCCATGCACCTGCGCGGCGATATCCTGCCCGCGGATGCCGGTCACCGGATCGAAACCGACCTCGCCGTCGATCCCGGCGAGCCGGATGCCGGACTCCGGCAGCTCCAGCCCGGCCCCGCGCAAACCCAGACGACCGGAGACCTCGACCCGTTCAGCGGCCTCACGGTAAAGCGGAATCTTCAGCGACAGATCCAGTTCGCTCGCCCCTTCAGCCTGCACCCCGGCGACAACGGGTCCGAAGCCACCGGCAATGCCGGCCTGTTCCAGATAGGTCGCGAGATCATCCGGGCTCCCCCGGGCGAGCCCCCGGATCTCCAGCTCGGGCTCGCGCAGCATGTTGCCGATGGTCACTTCGGTCTCGGCGATCTCGGTGTCCAGGATTCTTCCGGCAGCCTGCTCGGTCCGAAACGCTGCGTTGTGAAAGACCAGCGTTCCCGACAGTTCGCGCGCCTCGGGCCAGCCGCGACGGTAGTCCAGCAGCCCGTCCTCGATCGACGCCCGGAGGTGGAACAGTCCCCTGCCGTCCTCGAACGGGAAGTCGGCGGGATTGCCGCGCAACACCATGCCGCCTCCTGTCACCGTGCCGGCCCGGATGCTCTCGACCAGCCAGCGGTAGGTGTTCGGGGGCAGCTTGTGCACCGGCAGGTACCGCGCCACCTCGCGTCCGTCCGCGCGCAGGATGCCCAGCGCCAGATCCACGTGCGGCTCGGCTCCGAGCGCGATGCGGCCGCGGCCCGTTACGGCCAGATCCGTGTTCGCCAGCCGGAAATCACCGATGTCCACAGCCCAGCCCTCGGGCCCGCGTTCGACACCAACACGGGCATGCACACCATCGGCCCACAGCGGGTCGGCGAAGAGCGACGGCATCGCCAGACCGAGCCCGCTGCTGTCCAGCACCAGGTCCCCGCGGTCGCCGCGCCATTGCAGGGAGACATCGAGTCCGCTGAAGGCCGGGATCGCATCGACCGAATCGACGGCGAGGGAACGCAGCAGGGCATCCGCAACGTTCACGCGCCAGCCCTCGTCTCCGCGCTCGAGGTCCAGGTAAAGGGAATCCATCTGCCCCGCCGGGTCGAGTGCCGCGAGGTCTTGCAGGTCCTGCATGCCGGGCACACGCAGCTCCGCGGCCGGACGCGCGAGCCGGCGCAGATCCAGACCGGTCGCGGCAACGGTGATCCGGTCCGCAGACCGGTTGGCTTCGGCGACGCGGTATTCGAGGCGAACGTCCCCTGCGCCCGGGCTGGTGGCGGACCAGTGGGACTCGCTGACTGCACCGCGCCGGCGCCATTGGAATCGGTGTCCCAACTCCTCGACCCGCGGGGGGACCTGCGCCGCGTGGATCAGCCGGGTCCGGTGTTCCCCCTGGAGACGGCGCACGCGGCCGTCTTCGAGGTCCGCCCACAGACGCACCGAGCTCATGCCTGACGGACCCTCTTCCAGCCATCCGGTCGCGCGGGTCCAGTACTGCAGCTGGAGGTCGTCGGCCTCCAGATAGAAATCGATCCGGTCCGGGCCCGCTGGCGGGATCACGATACCCACATAGATCGGGCCGCCGGCCTCCGGGAGCAGGCTGCCGGTGCCGGCCAGCCGCAGACCCGCGGCGTCGGCGCGCAGGCCCGCGCGGTCGACGAAGAGCATGGTCTGGACGCCGGTAAGCGCATCCTCCCACTGCAGCGAGCCGTCGCGGATCTCCAGGCGTTCCATTCCGGCGAAGTGCCGCCTCCAGTCGACGGCCATGGACCGGTCGCCTCCGAAATGCCAGCCGTGCACGTTCCAGGTGCCGTCGGCATTGCGGGCGACCTCGAGATCCACGCCGGCGAGCCTCGCCTTGCGCAGCACCGGCGCACGCGCGCGCAGGCTCCGCACCGGGTCCAGGCTCACGCCGAGCTCGCGCGCCAGCAGCGGCGCGCTGTCCGCGCCGACAATGCGCAGGTCGCGGGCCACCAGCTCCGGCACCCAGCCCGACCAGCCGAGTTGCAGCGAATCGAGTTGCACTTCCCGATCGATCAGTGCGCCGACACGCTGCTCCACCTGCGTGGTCAGGCCCGCCCAGTGCGGCAGCAGCAGGCGCAGCGCGAGCAGGAGCAGTACCAGCAGCGCCATAACGACCGCCAGCGCAGCAAGGCCGTGACGAAGGCTTCGGCGGATCATCGTGTCACGTTCGAGCTGCGGACCACCGCCGGCGCAGCGGGAACGGGGGTTGCAGGGAGACCAGCGATCATTCGGTTCCGGAGTCCGCCCTGTTCAGATGAAGACGACGTCAAACTGCTCCTGCTGGTAGAGGATTTCCACCTGGAACCGGATGGGCACACCCACGAACTCCTGGAGTTCGGCGAGGCTCGAGGACTCCTCGTCCAGCAGCAGATCGATGACGCTCTGCGACGCAAGCACGCGAAGTTCCCGCGCGTCGTACTGGCGGGTCTCGCGCAGAATCTCGCGGAAGAGTTCGTAGCAGACGGTTTCGGCCGACTTCAGATAGCCACGCCCGCCACAGGTCGGGCAGGGCTCGCACAGCAGGTGCTCGAGGCTCTCGCGGGTTCGCTTGCGGGTCATCTCGACCAGGCCGAGCGGAGAGACATCGCAGATCTGGCACTTCGCATGATCGCGCTCGAGTGCCCGGTCCAGAGCCCGCAGCACCTGCCGCTTGTGCTCCTCGTCCTGCATGTCGATGAAGTCGATGATGATGATGCCGCCGAGGTTACGCAGCCGCAGCTGCCGCCCGATCGCCTGCGCGGCCTCGAGATTGGTCTTGAAGATGGTCTCCTCGAGGTTGCGGTGACCAACGAAGCCACCGGTGTTGATGTCCACCGTGGTCATCGCCTCGGTCTGGTCAAAGATCAGGTAGCCACCGGACTTCAGTTCCACCTTGCGCTCGAGGGCCCGCTGGATCTCCTCCTCGACGTTGAAAAGCTCGAAGATCGGGCGTTCCCCGGGATAGTGTTCGATCCGGTCGGTCAGCTCGGGAATGTAGCGCTCGGCGAACTCGCGGACGCGCTGCCACGTCTCCCGCGAATCGATGCGCACCCGTTCGAGGTCCACGCCCACCATGTCGCGGATGATCCGCAGCACCAGCGGCAGGTCGGCGTGGATTTCCTGTCCGGTCGGACAGTTGCCCGCGTTCTCCTGCAGGGTGTCCCAGAGCTTTTTCAGGAACAGCACGTCCTTGCGCAGCGCGGCGTCGTCCGCGAGTTCGGCCGCAGTGCGCACGATAAAGCCATGCTCCGGGGCCAGATCCCCGCGCAGCGCCTCCATCGTCTCCCGCAGGCGGCTGCGGGTCGCGTCGTCCTCGATGCGGGTGCTGATGCCGATGGTGCCCTGGTTGGGCATCAGGACCAGGTGTCGCGACGGGACCGTGACATAGGTGGTCAGACGGGCGCCCTTGGTCCCGAGCGGATCCTTGATCACCTGGACCAGCAGTTCCTGACCCTCCCGCAGCAACTGGCTGATCGTTTCGTTGCGCCGGGGCGGCTCGCCATTGTTGCAGAGTTCCTCGCGCTCCACCGGCGCCACATCCGAGGCATGCAGAAACGCGGTCCGCTCGAGGCCGATGTCGACGAAGGCCGCATCCATGCCGGGAAGCACCCGGCACACCGTGCCCTTGTAGATGCTGCCGACCAGCCCGCGACGCCGGGTCCGCTCGAGGTGGAGTTCGGTCAGAATGCCGTTCTCCACGAGCGCAACCCGGCTTTCCTGCGGGGTGATGTTCATCAACAGTTCGGTGCCGGTCATGCATCCTCTCTTGGACTCGATCCGCGCTTGCTGCCGGCGCACGGCCAGCGAACCGGGCTGCGCGCGATCCTCACCTTAACCGATCATCCTGCCGCGATGGAGGCATCAGGCCGTGGTTGGACCTGCCGGCACATCCGGCCGCTCCTTCCCGCCTTCGGAATCCTGCGCGGCCTCCCCCGCCCGGGCGGGGTCCTCTTCCAGCGAATGACGGGGCCACGACTTCAGCACCGCGTGCACGAGGGTCGCCAGCGGAATCGCGAAGAACACGCCCCAGAGACCCCAGATGCCACCGAAAATGAACACCGCCGCGATGATCGCCACCGGGTGCAGGTTGACCACCTCGGAGAAGAGCAGCGGCACCAGCACGTTGCCGTCCAGGAACTGGATCACCCCGTAGGCGATCAGGACCCAGACGAACTCGGTGGACAAACCGAACTGGAAGTAGGCGACCAGCGCCACCGGGATCGTGACGACGGCGGCCCCGATGTACGGGATGATCACCGAAATCCCGACCATGAACGACAGCAGCACCGCGTACTGCAGCCCGAACCAGTGGAAGACGATGAAGCTCACTGCCCACACCAGCAGGATCTCGATGAACTTGCCGCGCACATAGCTCGCGATCTTCACGTTCACCTCGTTCCAGACCTGGCTGGCCAGTCGCCGGTCCCGCGGCATGAAGCCCATGAACCAGTTCAGAATCGCGTCGCGGTCCTTCAGCATGAAGAAGACCATCAGCGGTATCACGATCAGGTAGATCACCACCGTCACCAGGTGCTGCGCCGACGCCAGCGAAACCTTAACCACCTGCTGTCCGAACACGGTGGCCTCCGTGCGGATCGCTCCCATGATCTCGAAAACCTGTTCCTCCGAGATGATCTGCGGGTAGCGTTCGGGCAGTTGCAGCAGCAGGGCCTGGCCCTGAGAGATCATGACCGGGAGCTCGCGAACCAGTTGTGTGACCTGTTGGGACATCAGCGGCACCAGGCCAAAGAGCGCCAACGTGACCAGTGCAAAAAAGGCGGCCATCACGATGAGCACCGCCACCAGCCGCGGGAGCCGCAGCTGTACCAGCTTGCTCACCGCGCCCTCCAGCAGATAGGCAATGATCAGGCTCGCGAGCAGCGGCGCCAGGATGCGCCCGGCAAAGATCACCAGGAGAAAGCCGGCCAGCAGCAACAGCGCAAGAATCACGACCTGCGGGTCGGTGAAATGCCGCTCGTACCAACGCCGCAGGACTTCGATCATGAGGAGGAGCGCACCTTCTCGTAATGCCGTGCGAAGACCACCTCGAGTTCGTCGATCACCTCGACGGCCGAGCGGCCCTGCATCACGTGCTGGGCCATCAGCGCCGAGGTCTCGTTCAGCAGCGGACCCCGTTCCAGCATGTGATAGGTCTCGGACAGCCGACGCATTGCCTTGATCACGGATTCCTGTTCCGGACGCGGGATGTCCTTCGGCTCGGGCAGAGGGGCTTCCTCGCCCTCCGGAAGCTGGTTGAGCAGGAACTCGGCGAATTGCAGCAGCGTGCGCTGCTGCTCCTCCGGAAGCCGCCCGGCGATCTCCGCCAGGCGCCGTGACGGATCATCGCGCCGGCCACCGCCCGACTTCTTCCCGAGCGGCATGTTCATTGGCGTAATCAACTGTCTGTCTCCACCTTCAGGCTGAATACCGGCATCTTGCGCCGTTCCTGCATCAGCGACAGTTCCGTGACGAGGCCGACCACGACCTGCCCGGTCACCTCCTGCATCGCCTGCCACTCCATTCGCGCCTCGCCGAGCAGCTCACCGATGTTCGGTGGCGGGTTGTGGCGCGCCTCCATGATGATATCTTCCAGCATGCCCGGTTTCATTTCCGGCCGGAACAGCAGACCGTAGGTCAGTTCGTCCGGCCGAACCGCGAGCCAGCCGCCGTCGTCGTCGACCAGGGTCGGCTCGAGCCCTTCCGGCAGATCGACACTGCCGTTCACCAGCACCAGCACGCGGCGGCCGTCGATCGCCTCCGCCAGCGCGTCGCCCTCCCCCGCCGGGGTCTTGTGCGCGGTGACGAACTCGGCGCGGTACATCGGATCGGGCCGCGCGGTTCCGCCCGCCTGCAGGGCCACCAGCAGGCCGCCCATGCCCAGCCCGATCACCGGGCGCTTCGAGCGCCGGAACACGTCGATCAGCGCCAGCTCGTCAGGCACGTGCGGGTTGTGCTCGTCGTCGGTGAGCGGCCACGCGCCGCCCAGCAGCCACAGTCCGTCGAACTGCGCCGCCGAACCCGGCATGTCCTGCCCCACGAACGGGCGATGGTAGGAAAAGCCGATGTCGCGCTTTTCGAGTTGCGATTCTATCAGTCCGAGAAACTCGGAGTAGGTGTGCTGTACCACGCAGTAGTTCTTCATCAAAGCTCCTTGGCTGCAGGTGGGTGGTGGATGCCCCGCGGCTCGCCATCCGCGTCCGTGCAGTATTCACGGACGAAGCGCAGCAGCACCTCGAGCGTGGGCACCCGAAACTTCTGGCGGGCGTGAACCAGCGAGATCGGCCGCTCCAGTGGCGGGTCCAGGGCAATCGCGACCAACTGGCCCAGGGCGACTTCCTTCGCGATCACCGACTCGGAGAGCATCGAAACGCCCATGCCGGCGACCACCGCGCCCTTGATCGCCTCCGGACTTCCCAGTTCCATGCACAGGTTGAGCCGGCTGCGGCTGTAGCCCTGGCGTGTCAGGTATTCCATGATCACTTCCCGGGTACCGGAACCCTCCTCCCGGCAGACGAAGGGCTCCTCCATGAAATCCTCGAGGCGGACGCTACTGCGCCCGGCAAGCGAGTGATCGGGCGGCACGATCAGCCGCAGCTGATCGATCAGGCAGCCCTGAACGATCAGGTTGCGGTTGCCGACCGGCGCCTCGACCACGCCAAGATCGATCTCGCTCTCCTCCACCATGGCGACCACCGAATCGGTATTGCCGACACGAAGGCTGATGCCGACCTCGGGATGGCTGCGCAGAAACGCGCCAAGGAGTGTCGGCAGCAGATACTCGGCAACGGTGGTGCTGGCGCCGAGCACCAGCGCACCGCCGACCGCCCCCTTGAGCTCGCGCAGCGCGTCCTCCATCTCCGCGTAGGTTTCGAAGATGCGCTCCGCGTACCGGAACACCAGGCGACCGGCGTCCGTGAGCGCGACCCGGTTGTGGGTCCGGTCGAACAACCGGGTGTCCAGCTGCTCTTCAAGCTGCCGCACCTGGAAGGTCACTGCAGGCTGCGTCATGTGCAGCACCTCCGCGGCCCGGGTAAACGACAGCAGACGGGCCACGGTAAAAAACACTTGCAAACGCCGGTCCGACATGGGCGTGGTCTCCCGATAGTGCCCCGCATGCTAGCAGGGCGGACAAGGCCGCAATAGCAGGCAGACATTCCCTGCGACAACTCGGCGCCGGGGTAGACTGGTGCGGGTACGCGGATGACCGCGGACCGGGATGACGGAGGGAAGATGGCTAAGGCGTGGCAGAAGCTGAATCTCGAGGGCGGCGGACTGCAGGCGGTGAATGCGCTGCTCGCGCAGAAGATGCGCTCGCGGGCGCGCGCCTATATCGCCTGGGCTCTGTTCCCGCTCGGTCTGCATCGATTCTACCTGCTGGAGCCGCGCGGCGGGGCGGCCTTTCCGGTTCTCAGTCTGGCCGTGGCCGCAACTGCCTGGCTGGCACCGGGCTGGTGGTGGCTGCTGCCGCTTGCGGCCCTGCTCGGACTGGCCGTCCACGACCTGTTCTGGATCGAGGGCCGCGTCGTCCGCCTGAACAAGGAATTGCGGATGCAGCTTTTCCTCCGCAAGGGCAAGGCCAACAGGCCGCCCAGAGACTACCGGGGACGCTATACCGAGGATTCCGACGCCGAGGCCGTCAAGCGCGATCTCCACGCCTACAAGGCGGTCAAGGAGCAGGAACGGGCCGGCCACCCGGCGGCGAAGCCCGGGACAAGGGAGGAAGATGGCGCCAGGGCCAGCCGTCAGCCCTCGTTCAACGAGCAGGAGGCGATGCTTCGCGAACTCGCCAAACGCCGGGACAAGAGCTGAGACGGGACAAGGGCTGAGCGTTCGGTGTCGGCATTTCCCGCCCGGGAACTTCGGGCAGCGGCCGCGTCAGCGCCCGGGTGCCGAGGCCTGACGCAGGCGCCGGTAACCGGTCTCGGTGAGCAGGACGACGTGGATGCTGCCGGGGTAGATCCGGCCCTGCATACGCAGTCGTTCCAGCAGTTCGGCGTGCTCTGCGGCATCGAGACGGAAAAAGTCCCGATCCTCGGTGAGTGAGCTGCGCAGGGTCTTGAACCGGCGGAAGGTGGTACCCTTCGGCACCTGGTTGAGTTCGTCGAGCTGACGCAGGCTGAGGGTGTCGTGGCCGCGGAACCGGATGGGGCGCGGTGCTTCGGTCCCGTCTCCGGGCCGATCATGCGGCGGGTCTGATGGATCCGGCATCGTCTGGCGAGTCCTGCGGTAGATTCGGTGACAATGGAGCACAGCCAGCCATGCCCGAGCAAGGCGGCCGAGTGCAGGAACAGCGATCGGGTTTCAGGCGTGCACAGCGCAGCGTCGGCATCTCTGGCGCAGCGATCTGATACCGAACCTTCCGCTTGGCCCACCAGTCCTTCGCGCCCTGTCTGCCGGGACCCGACGGCGGGCTGACACCGGGACGTTACCCAGAGGGAGGATGCATGGAATTTCTGCAGGAATACGCGATGTTCCTTGCCAAGGGGCTGACCATCGTCCTGATGGCGCTGGTTGTGCTCGGCGCGCTCGCGGCGGCATCCCAGCGCAATCGCGGGCGTGGCGAAGAGCAGCTCAACGTCAAGCACCTGAACCAGCGCTACCGCAACATGGAGCGTGCACTGCGGCTGCGGGTGCTGGGCTGGCGGGCGTTGCGCCAGCACACGAAGGAATACCAGCGCCAGCGCAAGCGGGCCGCGAAGGCGCACCCGGAGGAACAGACGCGTGTCTACGTGCTGCGCTTCCACGGCGACATCCGCGCGACCCGGGTCGACAATCTGCGCGAGGAGATCTCGGCGATCCTGACCCTGGCCCGGCCCGGAACCGACAAGGTCGTGGTCTGCCTCGAGAGTGGCGGCGGCGTGGTGCCCTCCTACGGCCTCGCCGCGGCGCAGCTCGCGCGTCTGCGCGACGCCGGTCTCGAGGTCACTGCCGCGGTCGACCGGGTCGCCGCCTCCGGCGGCTACCTGATGGCCGCGGTCGCCCACCGCATCACGGCCGCGCCCTTCGCGGTGGTCGGTTCGATCGGTGTGGTCGCCCAGATCCCGAACATCAACCGGCTGCTGAAGCGGCATGACGTGGACATCGAATTGCTCACCGCGGGTCAGCACAAGCGGACACTCACGATCCTCGGCAAGAACACGCCGGAAGGCCGGGCCAAGTTCCAGGAGGAGCTCGAGGAGACGCACGGGCTGTTCAAGGCCTATCTCCAGCGTTTCCGTCCCCAGCTCGACCTCGAACGGCTGGCCACCGGCGAGCACTGGTACGGCGAGCAGGCCCTCGAGCTGCAGCTGGTCGACGAACTGCGCACCAGCGACGACCTGCTGATGGCACTCTCCCGGGAATACGAGCTCTACGAGGTCACCTTCAACCGCCGCCAGCCGATGAGCCGGCGGATCGGCATCGCGTTCCAGGAAGCGGTGGACCGCCTGCTCCAGCGCTGAATCCAGCGTCGGAATACCGAACCCCGAACCTCGGGGGACAGATTTGAAATCTGTCCCCCTCCGTCGGCTCGCGCCACCCGCGGGGTCAGGCGGCCTGCAGCAGCAGCCGGTTGAGCCTGGCGACGAAGCCCGACGGATCGTCGAGCTGGCCGCCTTCGGTCAGCAGGGCCTGCTCGAACAGCAGCGTCGCGAGGTCGTCGAACTCGGCGCCGTCCGCGGCCTTGAGGCGCTGGACCAGCGGGTGGGCCGGATTCACCTCCAGCACCGGCTTGCTGCCGAAGGTCTGCTGCCCCGCCTGCTTCATCAGCTCCTGGAGGTACAGCGCCATCTCGTGCTCGCCCAGGACGATGCAGGCCGGGGATTCCACCAGGCGCTGCGAGGCGCGAACGGTCTCCACGCGGTCGCCGAGGGTCTTGCCGATGCGTTCGGGAAGGTCGCCGAGCGCCTCCTTCGCCTTGTCTTCCGCCTCCGCGTCCTTGCCCTCGGTGTCCTTGTCAACCAGATCGCCGAGGTCCAGGTCCCCCTTCGCCACCGACTTGATCGGCGTGCCGTCGAACTGGTCGAGGTGGGACAGCAGCCATTCGTCGACACGGTCGGAGAGCAGCAACACCTCGATGCCGTGCTTGCGGAAGATCTCGAGATGCGGGCTGTTGCGGGCCGCGGCGGGGTTGTCGGCGGTGACCACGTAGATCGCCTTCTGGCCCTCCTTCATGCGCGCCTTGTAGTCGGCGAGCGACACGCTCTGGGTGTCGTCGCCGTTGTGCGTGCTGGCGAAACGCAGCAGCCTGGCGATCTGCTCCCGGTTGCCATAGTCCTCGCCCGGACCTTCCTTGAGCACCCGGCCGAACTGGTTCCAGATCTCCGCGTACTTCTCGGGCTCGTTCGCGGCGATGGACTCGAGCAGGCCGAGGATCTTCTTCACCGACCCCGAGCGGATGCCGTCGACCAGGCGGTTACTCTGCAGGATCTCGCGCGAAACGTTCAGCGGCAGGTCGGAGGAGTCGACCACGCCGCGCACAAAGCGCAGGTAGCTCGGCAGCATTTTCTCGGCATCGTCCATGATGAACACGCGCTTCACGTAAAGCTTCACGCCGTGGCGCTGGTCGCGGTCCCAGAGATCGAAGGGCGCGCGCTTGGGGATGTAGAACAGCGTGGTGTACTGCTGCTTGCCCTCGACGTGGCTGTGCACCCAGGCGGCCGGATCCTCGAAGTCGTGGGCGACGTGCTTGTAGAACTCCCGGTACTCCTCGTCGGTGATGTCGCTCTTCGAACGCGTCCACAGAGCGCTCGCACGGTTCACGGTCTCCCATTCATCGGTGGACTTGCCCTCGTCGTCGAGCTTCGGCATCCGGATCGGGAAGGAGACATGGTCGGAGTAGCGGGTGATGATGTGGCGCAGCCGGTAGGCCTCGAGGAACTCGTCGGCATCTTCCTTCAGGTGCAGGATCACCTCCGTGCCCGGCTCGGCCCGTGTGGTGTTCTCGAGCGTGTAGCTGCCGGTGCCGTCCGACTCCCAGCGGACCGCCGCGTCTTCCGGTGCATCGGCGCGCCGCGTCTCCAGGGTTACACGGTCGGCCACGGTGAATGAGGAATAGAAACCGACCCCGAACTGGCCGATCAGCAACGCGTCCTTCTGCTGGTCGCCGGTCAGCCGGTTCAGGAATTCCCGCGTCCCCGAACGCGCGATGGTGCCGATGTTCTCGACCACCTCGTCCCGGGACATCCCCACGCCGTTGTCGCTGACGCGAATCTCGCGCTTGTCCCGGTCGAAGCTCACGTCGATATGGAGCTCCCCCGGCTGCACGATGTTCCCGGGGCTGGCCAGGGCCTCGAAGCGGAGCTTGTCGCAGGCATCGGCCGCGTTCGAGATCAGTTCGCGCAGGAAGATCTCGCGGTTGGAGTACAGCGCGTGCACCATCAGATGCAGCAGCTGGCTGACCTCGGTCTCGAAACGGCGTTCTTCGCGTTGGGCTTCAGTCATGGTCCTTTGTATCCCTGTGGCAGTTGAAACTCGTGTGTCGCTTCGCGGGAGGTGGGGGCGACCTTCGGCGTTTTCAAGGGCTGCCGCCGGTGACCGCGCGCCCCCCTCTCCGTCTGCGAGGGACGCCCGGCGGCCAACAGGCGTAAAAAAACCGCCGGCGTTGCCGCCGGCGGCTACATCACGGTCCCGGAGGACCGGCGAGCGTCAGTAACCCGATCTCAGTCGTTTACGCTCATTCGTTCACCGGTCTCACTCGTTGACCGGGGACTCCGGGTCGAACATGTAGGCCATGATGTCGGCCATCGCCTGCTCGTCCAGGAAGCCGCTGGATCCGAATCGCGGCATGTTTGTGCAGGGGAAATACACGTGCGGGTTATAAATCATGTCGTACGCGTACTTGAGGATCGCTTCGCTGGTCCCGCGGGTCTTGCCATAGGCGGTCAGGCTCGGACCCACGTTGCCGCCGGTACGGTCGGTGGCCATCTGGTGGCAGTTGTAGCAGTTGCCGCCCACGGGGCGTGCGCTGTGGTCGTCCGTGCGGTGACCCACGCGGTAACCAAAGCCGGACCAGGCCAGCTCGCGGCCCCGTTCCCAGTCGCCGAGCTGGATGCCACCTTCCGGATACACGATGCTCTCGGCCGCCGCTTCGCGGACTGCCTGAAGCGTTTCCTGATCCGGATCCCCGCCACCAATCACCGAACAGGCCTTGTGCATGTCGTCCTGCACCATGCGCTGATGGGTGGTACCGCCTTCCTGAACCTCCTGATCGAGGAAGAAGCCATCGGCTTCGAAGATCAGGTAGTCGGCGAGTTCGTGCGGGGTCATTTCAGTGTAGTAGTGAGCGTTGTCGGCATCGGCTACGGCTACTCCGCCAACGATCATCATGCTTGCGAGTGCGGCAATTCCGGCCGCAACAGGGGTCTTCTTGAACATATCAGAGTCTCCTTTTTGCGTCCGGGATCAGCGCTTCATGTCGGGCAGGATGGCCGGCTGGCCGCGTGCCGCATCGGTCCAGTAGGACATCAGCGCAATCGACGCATCGCCGTCCGGATTGATCCGCGGCATCCGCATCTGCCAGTAGCAGCCGCGGATGCGGTGCTGGGTGCTGCGCACGTTGTCATGACCCACGCGGAAAGCCGGCCAGGAGATCGCCTTGGTCCACTCCTCGCCCACGTCCTTGTTCGGCAGAACGGATGCGCGGATCCGCTTGTCCGTCTGGCCGTGGCAGGTGTGGCAGTTGAAGTCGGCAATGCCGGAACGGCGGTAGAACATCACCTCACCGGCATCACGCATCGCCTTTTCCAGCGGATGATCCAGCGGGTTGTTCCATTCCATGCCGGAGGACTGCATCGCAATGTAGGTCTGGATCTGCATGTGATCGGAACCCGAACCATGGCGACGCGTCACGGCGGGGTCGTCGGGATCAAAACCCTGGACCTCGGTCATGCAGTGCACGATGCGGTTCTCGAGGTCCATGACCCTGTTGGTGTCCTCGAAGTAGCGCGGCAATTCGACATACGCACCTTCCAGGACGCCGGGGCCCTTGCCGAAATCACAAGCCTCCATCGAGACGTTGTTCGGCCCGCGCGGCGTATGGAACAGATCCTCGCCATCCATGCCGGTCCACAGCGCCGGGTTGTCCGGCATCATCATGATGTTCATCTCACTCTGGGTGAGATACGTGGAATCGATCTGATCGATCAGCCCCTGAAGGACATCCTCCGGCGGTGTCTGGGCGTGGGCGGTTGCTCCGACAGCCAGTGCCACTGGCAACGCCAGCAAGGCTTTCTTGAACATGGAAACCTCCATCACAGGTTTGTGCTTGTTATGGGCGATTCGGATCCCAGCGACCGCGAACCTCCCGACATCGTGCTAATGCGGCCAGCCCCCTGTCAACAGAAGCGGAACATCAGCCTATGCCAACGTTCTAATTGCTCTTGGGGGTTCACACCGACATCGACTGGAAAGACGACGGTGGGGGAAGGATTATTCCTGCCGTCATCAGGAAACATCCGGCCAGTCCGGGCATCAGGGGGCTGCCGGATCGGAAGGTTGCCTGATGGGCGATGCGGAAAGTTCGGCGCCCTCGTGGGCGAGAAGCCAGACCTTCACATCCGCCAGCGGACCACGGACGTTGCCCGCGTAGCCGCCCGCCGGAAGCGTTCCGCTCCCGCCTGCGGGCACCACGCGGTGACACGGAATGAACAGCGGCCAGGGGTTGGCCCGACAGGCCTGCCCGACTGCCCGCGGCGCCGACCCGATTTCGCGGGCGATCTGGCCATAGCTGCGGGTCTCGCCGACGGGAATGGCACACAGCGCGCGCCAAACCTTGCGCTGATGCGCGGACCCCGCGGGTACATCGCCGGGCGGGCGCCAACAGCGGGGATCCCGAAAGAAGTCGGCGGGCTCGAAAGGTACGGGGATCGACAAAACGGTTGCTGACGGGCCAGCCGGTGTGGCGTTCAGCCGGTCGCATTCCCCGGCAAGCGCCGGGTCGTCACCCGAATCCGAATCGATCCATCCGGCCGCAAGCAGCCCACCGGCCGGCGTCCGTGTCCAGACGAAGGAAAGTGCCACACCCCAGGGGGTGCGGCGCTGCGTCTTCACGATCATGGCGCAAAGGCCACGGCGGCCGGCAGGCCGTGGCATCCGGGCGCGGTGAAAGCCCGGTTCAGGCCGTGAATGCGGTGCACGCGGGCTTCAGCAGTCGCCCCGGCCCCGCGGGAGCGGGCGAAGCGCCCCGCCCGGCTGCCAGTGCCGGTCGACAGCCTGCCGCACCACGCACATGGACGGTCCGGGTCAGCCGGATTTGCCCTGGCGGATGGCCTTCACGTCTTCCTTGATCCGGGCCGCCTTGCCGGTCCGGTCCCGCAGGTAGTAGAGCTTTGCCCGGCGCACCCGACCGCGGCGCTTCACCTTGATGTCCGCGACCAGAGGACTGTGGGTCTGGAACGCCCGCTCGACCCCATTGCCCGAAGAGATCTTCCGCACCGTGAAGGCGGAATTCAGGCCGCGGTTGCGCTTGGCGATCACCACGCCCTCGAAGGCCTGGAGGCGTTCGCGGTCGCCCTCGCGCACCTTGACCTGCACCACGACCGTGTCGCCGGGGCCAAAATCCGGTACCGACGGCTTCATCTGCTCGGCTTCCAGTTGCTGAATAATGCTGTTCATCGTCAAAACCTCAGTCATCGCCATTGCGGCCACCCGCGGCATCTCGCCGCAGGCAGCGATATTCGTCCAGCAGGGCCGCGTCGTCTGGCCCGGGGGCAAGCCGCGCCAGCAGGTCCGGCCTGCGTTCCCATGTTCGTCCGAGCGCCTCCCGGCGGCGCCAGCGCTCGATCTGTGCGTGGTGCCCCGTCAAGAGTTCCGGGGGCACCGCGCGGCCGGCCACGACCTCCGGCCGCGTGTAATGCGGGCAATCCAGCAGGCCCTCGGTAAACGAGTCCTGCATCGCCGAATCGTCGTGCCCCAGCGCGCCCGGCAGCAGCCGCACACAGGCGTCGATCATGGCCATTGCCGCCAGTTCGCCGCCAGAGAGCACATAGTCCCCCAGCGACCATTCCTCGTCCACCTCCGCCTCGAGCAGACGCTCGTCGATTCCTTCGTACCGGCCGCAGACCAGCGCCAGCCTGGACAGGCCGGCGAACCGGCGCACCGCCGCCTGATCCAGCGGCCGCCCCTGCGGCGTCAGTGCGACAACCCGCACCGGCTCCGGGTCGGCTTCCCGGATCGCGGCCAGGGCTGCAGCCAGGGGTTCGTACTGCATCACCATGCCCGGCCCGCCCCCGTAGGGCCGATCGTCGACCGCCTGGTGAACGCCGCTGCCCCAGCGCCGGGGATTCCAGCAGTGCAGCGCGAACAGGCCCTGCTCGGCGGCCCGCCGCGTTACCCCGAACGCGCCGACCGACTCGACCAGCTCCGGAAACAGCGTGACGACATCGAAGCGCATCACGGTCCTCAGAACTCCGGATCCCAGTCGACCCGTATACGGCCCGCGTCGAGGTCCACATCCGTCACGTAGCGCCCCCGCACCCAGGGGATCAGCCGCTCCCGTTCTCCCTGCACCACCATCACGTCATTCGCACCCGTCTCGATGAAGCCCTGAACCCGGCCCAGGGGCTGACCGTCCACCGTCTCCACCCGCAGACCCTGCAGGTCGGCCCAGTAGAACTCGCCCTCGTCGGGCGGCGGCAGCCAGTCGCGCTCGATCGCGAGCGTTGAGCCAATCAGCGCCTGCGCCGCTTCCCGGTCCGCGGTGTCGCGGAACTTCAGCACCACCCCGCGTCCGTGCGCCCGGCCGGCCTCCACCTCGAGACATTGCCAGCGACCGGCGTGCTCGACCCAGAGTCGGGGAAAGCCGGCGATCGCGGCCCGCGGATCGGTCTCGGAGAAGACGCGGACGAAGCCCTTGACTCCATACACACCGGAAACCCGTCCGGCTATCAGGCGCTTTGGCCCGGGTTCTTCCACGGGCGTGGCCGTTGCTGCCGCGTCAGACGGCGGCGGCAGCCTGCTTGCGGTGCTGCTTGATCAGCCGGCCGACACGCTCGGAAGTCGAGGCGCCGCGCTCGAGCCAGTGATCGACACGGGCCAGATCGAGCTGCAGCGGGACCTCCTGGCCCCGGGCGACGGGGTTGAAGAACCCGATACGCTCGATGTAGCCGCTGTCGCGGCGGGCTCGCGAATCGGTGACCACGATCTGGTAGAAGGGCGCGCGTTTTGCGCCGCGACGGGACAAACGAATGGTGACCATGCCTGTTCTGGACCTCGGCAGTTTCGGGGTGCTTGAGAAAACGGGGAAGTATAACGCATCGGAAGCACGACACAACCTGCGCCCCGCCGTGGGAGCGACTTCCAGCCGCGATGGTTCCGTAACGGAGAATCGCGGCTGGAAGCCGCTCCTACCGGAACGGGAAACCGCCGGGGCCGCCACCGGGGCCGCCGGGTCCGCCCATGCCGCCCATCCGTCCGCCGAGCGAGCGCATCATCTTGGCGGCGCCGCCCTTGGAGAACTTCTTCATCGCCTTGCTCATCTGGGCGTGCTGCTTCAGCAGGCGGTTCACGTCCTGGATCTGGCAGCCCGAACCGGTCGCGATGCGGCGCTTGCGCGATCCCTTGATCAGCTCCGGGCGGCGCCGCTCCTGCTCCGTCATCGAGCCGATCACGGCCATCATTCGGCGGATCTCGCGGTCGTTGGCCTGTGTCTTGACCGCGTCGGGAAGCTGCCCGGCGCCGGGCAGCTTTTCCAGCAGGCTGCCGATACCCCCCATGCGCTGCATCTGTGACAGCTGGTCGCGCAGATCATTGAAGTTGAAGCCGCGCCCCTTCTTGAGCTTGCGTGCAAGCTTTTCCGCCTTGTCCTGGTCGACCTCCCGCGTGGCTTCCTCGACCAGCGTCAGCACATCGCCCATCCCGAGGATCCGCGAGGCCACGCGCTCCGGGTGGAAGGGTTCGAGCGCGTCCGGGCGCTCCCCCATGCCCATGAACTTGATCGGAACGCCAGTGATCTTGCGCACCGACAATGCCGCCCCGCCGCGGGCGTCGCCGTCGGCCTTGGTCAGCACCACACCGGTAAGCGGCAGCGCGTCGCCGAAGGCCCGCGCCGTCGTCGCCGCGTCCTGACCGGTCATGGCATCGACGACGAACAGGGTCTCGATCGGATCGATCGCCTGATGCAGCTTGCGGATCTCGGCCATCATCGCGTCGTCGACGTGCAGGCGGCCGGCAGTGTCCACCAGCAGCACATCCTTCACCTCCCGGCGCGCGCGTTCCACCGCCGCGCCGGCAATCGCCTCCGGACGCTGGGTCGTGTCGCTGGGATAGAACGTCACATCGACCTGACCGGCAAGGGTCTCGAGCTGCTGGATCGCCGCCGGGCGGTAGACGTCGCAACTGACCACCGCCACCTTCTTCTTCTCGCGTTCCCGGAGCAGACGGGCCAGCTTGCCGATACTCGTCGTCTTGCCGGCCCCCTGGAGACCGGCGACCAGCACCACCGCCGGGGGCTGGGTGGCGAGATCCAGCCCCTCGCCGGTGCCGCCCATCACCTGCACCAGTTCGTCGTGCACCACCTTCACGAGGGCCTGACCCGGCGTCAGGCTGCCGACGACCTCCCGGCCCATCGCCTTCTCCCGGACCTCGGCGATGAATTCGCGGACCACCGGCAAAGCCACGTCCGCCTCGAGCAGGGCCATGCGCACCTCGCGCAGGGCGTCCTGGATATTGTCCTCGGTCAGCCGGGCGTGCCCCTTCAGGCGCTTGACCGTTGCCTGGAGGCGGCTGGAAAGGCCGTCGAACATGTCTGCTCCCGCACTGTGGAAAAATCCCGGATGCAGTGTACCGTCTGCGGCCCCCGCGGTGCATTGTCCGCCCGATGCGTGGATAATCGCGGGTCATGAGCACCGTCATCGGCCTGATCGCCATTGCCCTGTACATGGTGACCACCGGGTACCTGATCGTATCCGCACGCAAGGGACCACCAGCCCCGGCGCAGCCGCGCGGGCCGCTGGTCGTCTGGGCGCTGGCACTGCTGGTTCACCTGGGTGCGCTGTCGCAACTTCTCCATACCGAGGCAGGGCTCAATCTCTGTCTCGCCAACGCCCTTTCGGCCGCCCTATGGCTGGTCGCGGTGCTGCTCTGGATGGCCTCGCTGCGCCACCCGCTGGCCATCATGGGCGTGATCGTGCTGCCGCTGACCGCTCTGGCACTGCTGGTGTCGCTGACCTGCGACGAGGGGCGGCGCATCGCGACCACGCCCTACGTGGAGATCCACATCATGCTGGCCGCGCTGGGCTGGGCCTTTCTGGCCCTGTCCACCGTACAGGCCGCGGTGATGACCGCACAGCACCGCGCACTCCACGAGCACCGTACCCGGGGCTTCGTGCGCCATCTGCCGCCCCTGTTCTCGATGGAGGTCTGGCTGTTCCGGATGATCTTCGTCGGCTGGATTTTTCTGACGCTGAGCCTGGCCAGCGGCTGGATTTTTCTCGAGGACCTGTTCGCCCAGCACCTGGTGCACAAGTCGGTGCTGTCGCATCTCGCCTGGATCATGTTCTCGGTATTGCTGTTCGGGCGCTGGCGCTTCGGCTGGCGGGGCTCCCGGGCACTGGCCTGGACCACCGGCGGATTCGTCAGCCTGGTGCTCGCCTACTTCGGTTCCAAACTGGTGCTGGAAGTGATCCTGCAGCGCATCTGACGCCGGCCGCACCAGCCACCAAGCCTCTGGAGGGCGGCGGCAACTCCGGAATTCGATGATGCCGAGTCCGGTATCGTCACCCGAATGGGCACCGGTTCCCGGCAGCCTGGCGGAGTCAGGCTGCTAGAATTCGAACGCGACATGGTCCGCGAGGAATCGCCGCTTGCACGACATCCCGCTGTCTGCGCTGTTCGCCGCACTGTTCGTCCTGTTCCTGCTGTCGGCGTTTTTCTCCGGCTCGGAAACGGCGCTGATGGCCGTGAACCGCTACCGGATGCGCCACAAGGCTCAGCAGGGGCACGTGGGCGCCCGGCTGGCCTCGCGCCTGCTGGAACGGCCGGACCGACTGATCGGGCTGATCCTGCTGGGCAACAACTTCGTCAACATTCTGATCGCGCAGATCGCGACCTTCATTGGCTGGCGCCTGTTTGGCGATCTGGGCGTGGCCATCGCCACCGGCGTGCTCACGCTGACGCTGCTGATCTTCGCCGAGACCGCCCCGAAGACCGTGGCCGTGCTCTACAGCGAACGGGTCGCCTACCCTGCCGCGTGGATCTACAGCGGCCTGCTCCGGGTGATGTGGCCGGTGGTCTACGTGATCAATCTCCTCGCCAACGGCTTTCTCCGGCTGTTCGGGATCCGGCTGGACGATCAACAGCGCGCGGCGCTGAGCTCCGACGAACTCCGTTCGGTGGTCGCCGAGGCCGGGGCACTGATCCCGCCCCGTCACCAGCGCATGCTCATCAACCTGCTCGATCTCGAGCGCGCAACGGTGGAGGACATCATGATCCCGCGCAACGAAATCGTGGCACTGGATCTGGAGGAAGACTGGAACGACGTGCTGGAGCAGATCCTCGGCGGGACCTTCACCCGCGTCCCGGTGATCGAAGGCGAGATGGACCGGGTCGTCGGCTTCGTGCACATGCGGGACGTGCTCGCGCTCGCCCACCGCGAATCGTTCGGCCCGGCGGATTTGCGGGAGGTGATCACCCCTCCCTACTTCATCCCGGAGGGCACGGCGCTGAACCGGCAACTGATCAACTTCCAGAAGCAGAAGCGCCGGATCGGGCTGGTCGTCGACGAATACGGCGACATCGAGGGGCTGGTCACCCTCGAGGACCTGCTGGAGGAGATCGTCGGGGAGTTCACCACCGACTCGCCGATGACGGGCGACGAAATGCTGCGCCAGCCGGATGGCAGCGTCGTCGTCGACGGCGGCATCCACCTGCGCGAACTGAACCGCACGCTCGGGCTGCGGCTGCCGGTCGATGGGCCGAAGACCCTCAGCGGCCTGATCGTGGAACACCTCGAGGACATCCCCGAGGCTCCTGCCAGCGTCCGGATCGACGGCGTGGTGATGGATATCGTCAAGATCAAGCGAAACACCATCCGTACAGTGCGCATCCCGCCGGAGGGGCAAACCTGATGGCACGTTCCCGCCCGCAGTACGTCTGCCGCGAATGCGGCGCCACCAGCCCCAAGTGGGCGGGGCAGTGCGGCGACTGCGGGGCATGGAACAGCCTCGAGGAGTTCCAGCCGAGCACGGCGGCCCAGGGTCCGCGTGCCGGCGGCTATGCCGGAGAGGCGGCGCGTGTCACGCGTCTTGGCGAGGTTCCGGTCGCGGAGACGCCCCGAGTCTCGACCCGGATCTCGGAACTGGACCGCAGTCTCGGCGGCGGGCTGGTCCGGGGCTCCGTGGTGCTGATTGGCGGCGATCCCGGAATCGGGAAGTCGACGCTGCTCCTGCAGGTGCTCGCAATGCTGCCCGCCGACCAGACGCTGTATGTCACCGGCGAGGAATCGGCGCAGCAGGTCAGCCTGCGCGGGCACCGGCTCGGCCTTGACTGTTCGGGGCTGCGCCTGCTCACCGAGACCCAGGTCGAGAACGTGATCGCCACCAGCGAGCGGGAACGTCCCCGGGTGCTGGTGATCGACTCCATCCAGACGCTGTACACCGCGGCGCTGCAGTCGGCACCGGGCTCGGTGTCGCAGGTCAGGGAGAGCGCGGCCGCGCTGGTGCGGCTGGCGAAGCAGCGGGACATCACGGTGATTCTGGTCGGCCACGTGACCAAGGACGGTCAGCTCGCGGGCCCGCGGGTGCTCGAGCACATGGTCGACACCGTGCTCTACTTCGAGGGCGACCCGGGCGGGCGCTACCGGATGCTGCGCGCGGTGAAGAACCGTTTCGGTGCCGTGAACGAACTCGGCGTCTTCGCGATGCAGGAGGACGGGCTCAAGCCGGTGGCGAACCCGTCGGCGATCTTCCTGTCACGGCACAGCCGACCGGTCCCCGGCAGCGTGGTGATGGTGACCCGCGAGGGTACGCGGCCGCTGCTGGTGGAGGTGCAGGCACTGGTGGCCGAAAGCCACGCGCCGCAGCCGCGCCGCGTGACGCTGGGACTGGAGCAGAACCGGCTGATCATGCTGCTGGCGGTGCTCAGCCGCCACGGCGGGATTGCGCTGTTCGACCAGGATGTCTTCATCAACGTGGTCGGTGGCGTGCGGGTGTCGGAAACGGCGGCGGACCTGCCGATGCTGGTCGCGGCGCTGTCGTCGCTGCGCGACCGCCCGCTGGGTCCGGAACTGGTCTGTTTCGGCGAGATCGGTCTGTCGGGTGAGGTACGCCCGGTTCCCAATGGCGAGGAACGCCTCTCGGAGGCGGCGAAGCATGGTCTGACCCGCGCGATCATCCCCGCCGGAAACCGGATCCGCAGGAAGATCGCGGGTATGCAGATCGAGCC
>Ga0207421_10001060_pt1 | contig 35884 bp, 28 predicted proteins | sample SodLakKL_010_SED_4_FD_187542 | JGI IMG/M metagenome (GOLD analysis project Ga0207421, IMG submission 187542) | Alkaline sediment microbial communities from Lake Tanatar, Kulunda Steppe, Russia - 8KL_010_SED (SPAdes) (version 2) | ecosystem: Environmental > Aquatic > Non-marine Saline and...
TGCTGGGGCTCGAACTGTTCACGCCGTCGGCCGGCATTCGCGCTGCGGCGTTGCTGCGCACGCTGGCGCGGTACGGCGAGCGGGTGATCGGGCACGAGGCCGTGCTGCGGGTTCTGGCCAGCCTGCGCGTACGCAGCTTCGCGTCCATCGCGCGCCTGCCGATCGCCGCACAACGGGCGTTGCGCAGCGGCGACCTGCAGCACCGGTTGACCGCGGATATCGACACCCTGGATGGGGTGCCGCTGCGCATCACCGGTCCGGTGGTCGCGGCGACCCTGGCGGTACTCGCCGCGACCGGTCTCGCCTACTGGCTGGCACCGTGGCCGGCAGCCCTCTTGCTCCTGACCACCGCCATACTGACGCTGGCGGCGTCGCTGCTGGCGGCCCGCCTGGGCCAGACGCGGGGGCGCGCGCTCGTCGAGCGGCGCAGCCGGCAGCGGGTTGCGCTGCTGGATTACTTCGGAGGGCTGGCGGACCTGATCGCCTACGGGCGCGCCGATTCCCAGCGCATGCGGCTCGACGAACTGGACCGCGAGCAGGCCAGCGGCGTGCTGTTGCAGGAACGGGTCGCGCTACTCGCCGATCAGGCGGTGCAGGGGCTGGTCGCCCTGACCACGCTGGCGATGCTGGTGCTCGCCCTGCACTGGTATGCCGCAGGCGCCATCGACGCGCCGGTTGCGGTGTTGCTGACGCTGATGACGCTGGGACTGAACGAGGCCCTGAGCACGCTGCCCGGGGCGTTCTGGCGGGTGGGCGAGAGCCTGCAGGCGGCGGCACGACTGCGGGGCCTCGGAGTGGATCCCGGCGCCGGGACCACAGCCGCAACGACGGAGCGGGATCCCGGCGCCGGGACCGCGGCCGCAACGGCCGGGCGGGATCCGATCGAGGACGCTCTGCCCGACGCACCCATGCTGCACGCCCGGGACCTCGCGATCGGTTTCGCCGGCGAACGCCCGCTGCGCACCGGGCTCGAGTTTTCGCTGCAGCCGGGGCACCCGCTGGTCATCCATGGCCGCAGCGGGTTGGGCAAGAGCACATTGCTCGAGACCCTCGCCGGCGAACGCCCTCCGCTGGGCGGCAGGGTCACGCTCACGGGGCGCGAGATCGGCGCGTGGCCCGAGCCGCTGCGCTACCGGTGGATCGGCTATCTGCCCCAGGAAACCCAGCTGCTCGACACCAGCATCGCCGGCAATCTGCGCGTGGGTCGCCCCGAACTGACGGACCAGGCCCTGTGGACGGCGCTCGAAACCGTGGATCTGGCGCACACATTGCGACGCGAGGGCGCCGGTCTGGATTACAGCGTCGGGGAGTTGGGACGCCGTTTGTCCGGCGGTCAGGCCCGCCGCCTCGCCCTGGCCCGCCTGATCCTTCGGGACCCGCCGATCCTCCTGCTCGACGAACCCTTCTCGGGCCTCGACCAGGCCACCGAACAGCGGATCCTCGCACGCCTAGCCCCCTGGCTCTCAACCCGCCACGCCGTCATCGTAACCCACGCCCCCGAACACCTACCGACTCACTGGCCGCGCCACGCGGTCTAGCCGCCATCCCCAACGCTGGTGGATCCCGGCGCTCCGCTGTGCATATCAGGGGTGGGCATTGGTTTACAGGGCTTTTCCGGTCAGGAGGTGGTGGATGGCGAAGCCAGCGTTGCGGTTGCGGGTGCGCAAGATGGCGGCGCGGCCGGGGGTGGATGGGTCGGGCTGAAGGTCGACGTCTGCCGCGGCGGCAGCTTGGCGGTGGGGCTCGCTCAGGTCGGCGTCGCCGAAGACCGAGATGATGAATCCGCCGGGCACCGGTGGGGGCGGGGTCCAGGGTGCGCCGTCAGATAGCGCCACCCAGGCCGGGATGAAGTCGGGGCCGTAGAAGTCGAAAAAACCGTTGGAGCCGCGCAGGTGGGCCTCGATGGGGCGGCCGCCGATCAGTTCGATGTTGCAGAGGCCGCGGTAGCCGGCCAGGTTCCGGCGCACCCAGTCGGCGATCCACGGTTCGCGTTCCGACAGATCGACCCCGATCTCCCAGTAGATCGGCCGCGCGGCGTCCTTCTCGGCCGAGCCTCGGGTATGGGCGAACCAGCGCGCCTCGCCGTTCTCCACCAGGCAATCGGTGCTGGTGTGCGCGCCTTCGAGTCGCTGGCACCAGAAGCTGCCGGGTTCCGCCGGCACGTCTCGGGCGCTCATCGTCCGCGCGTGCAGCCCCATGCCGGCCAGGTTGGTGATGGGCTTCACGAACACCGTGTCGTCGGGCGCCACGCCGAGATCCATCGGTGCGACGCCGCAGGGGGCGGCCGTCAGGCCGGCTTCCAGGGCCAGATGCAGCTTGTCGTACACGTGCCGGTGTTCCGGGTTCAGCCGCCAGGCCGCGGCATCGGACACCGCCACCTCGCGCCGGGGTGGCGGTTGGAACAGGTGCCTGCGTTCGGGGAGTACGCCGACGAAGGGCATGCGCTACCCCGCCTCCGGCAGGCGCGCCCCGTGTCCCGCGCGCAGGAACGCCACCTCGCACAGCAGTGACTTGAACGCGGGAAAGCCGCTGATCGGATCCAGCGAGCGGTCGTCGGTCAGCTCGTTGACGTTGGCCCGGTTCCAGCCGGATTGGCAGTGCGCCACGCCGGGCTTGATGCGGTCGGTCACCCGGGCGACGAAGGCCACCCGCCCGCGGGGCGAGCGCACCTCCACCGTGTCGCCGTTCGCGATGCCACGGGACGCCGCGTCGTTGGGATGCAGTTCCACCAGCGGTTCCGGCACCGCGCGTCGCATGCGCTCCAGATGCTGGTGCTGAGAATGGGTGGCGTGTTTGTGGCGCGCACCGCTGGTCAGCACCAGCGGATAGTCGCGCGCCAGTGCGGGCGTGGAAACCGGGCTCTCGGCGGGTTCGCGCCACACGGGCAGGCCGTCATGTCCGGCCGCGCGCAGTTCGGCGGCGTCGAATTCCACCTTGCCGCTCACCGTGCGAAAGCCATGCAGCCGATACAGCCGCTCGCCATCTTCGAAGCCGTGCTCGAGCAACTCATCCAGAGCCTTCGCGAACACGGTGACCCCTTCCGGGTCGTTGTACACCTGTTCGCGGATCGTTTCGGGAATGCCTTCGGCAGCCTCGGCCCAGCTGGCCTCCAGATCGCCGTTCCAGAACTGCTCTGCCATGCCCAGGCGCACGCCCACATCCAGAAAGATCTCGGCATCGGCGCGCGCCTCGCCGCGCGGGGGCACGGCCCGGTGGCGGTAGCGCAGTTCGCCGCGGAAATTGCAGCCGGGGTAGGCGATCAGCGCCGGGCGCTCGAGGCTGGTGGCGGCCGGCAGCACGATGTCTGCCAGCCACGTCGCCGGGTTGTGAAAGAAATCCGATGCGGCGAAGAAGTCCAGCGCACCGAGGGCCTGTTCCATGCGCTTGGAGTTCGGCCACATGGCGGTGTTGATTCCCATCGCGAGCAGGGCGCGGACCGGCTGCGGCCGGCCTTCGAGGATCGCGTCCGGCAGCAGCATGCTCTGGGCGGCCGGCCAGTGGTTCGTCCACACCGGGAAGGCCTCGTCGCCGATGCGCGGCGGCAGATTCTGCCTGCAGTGGTCGAACAGATCGATGGGCTTGGGCGTGACCTTGTCGTTGAAGAAGCGGTTGCCGCCCTCGCGATCGATATTGCCGGTGACCGCCGCCAGCAGAATCACCGCGCGGTGATTCTGGAAACCGTTGCTGTGCTGCACGGTAGCGGTGGGTGACAACATGATCTGTGCCGGTCCCTGGGTGGCGTAGAGCTCGGCGGCCCGCCGCAGGGCGGCCGCGTCGATGCCGCAGATCGCCGCCACGCGCTCTGGGGGGAAGTCGGCCACATAGTCGCGGAAGGCCTGGACCCCATCGGCCCATTCATCGATGAAGGCCTGATCCTGCCAGCCGTGCGCGAAGATCAGGTGATGCAGGCCCAGCGCCAGCGCGCCGTCGGTGCCGGGGCGTATTTGCAGATGCACCTCGGCCTGCGCCGCCAGCGGGGTCACGCGCGGGTCGACGACCACCGTCGCGCAGCCGGGGCGGGCGGCCGCCAAGGGGTGCAGGTGAAACGGCGGGATCGAGGCGCGGGGGTTGGTCGACCACACCAGCAGGCAGCGCGTCGCATCCGAGGCCACGGTCGATGACGTCTTGATCTTCGTCCCGAAGGTCACCTCCTCGGCCACCTTGGTGGCGGAGAAGCAGCAGCCGCTTTCGGTCAGGTAATTGGGCGAGCCGAAGGCATGGGCCAGACGCTGGAGCTGCGGGCGCGCCTCTTTCGTGTAGCCGGCAAAGAAGGCGACGGCCGGGGCGCCGTGTGCCTGGCGGGTCATGCGCAGTCGCTCGGCGATGGTGTCCAGGGCCTCGTCCCAGGAGATCCGTTCGAATTCGCCGCTACCGCGAGGCCCCGTGCGCCGGAGCGGATACAGCAGCCGCTGGGGATGACGAAGCCGGTCGAGCTGCACATAGCAGCGCGGGCATTCCGGGCCGTCGATCTTGACCGGCTCCCCGGCGGTATCCAGCGTTACGTCGATGGCACAATTGGCGTCGCACTCATAGCAGGTACTCTTCACGATTTCGATGGGGGCCGCCTTCCTTGCGCTGGATGCACTTCCAGGTTCTGCGAGGAAGTATGCAAAAATCAGAAGCACTTGCGTGAATACACCGCGGGACAGCGGGGGAAACCGAGTGCATCAGGGCTCGGACCCGTGCCGTTCCCGAATTACAGGTTCATTTCAAGTTCGATCTGTACCTCTTCCGCGCCGACGCGCGCGCAGGCCTCATCCTGTATGCCGGTGGCCGCGCCGCTGACCCCGATGGCCCCGTAAAACACCCCTCCGGCCTCGATCGGCACCCCGCCAGCGCCCAGGAACAGTCCGGGTACATGGGCCAGCGGACTGCGCACGCCGTTTTGCTCCAGGGTCGAGGTCGCCACGCTCATCTCGTTGGCGGTATAGGCCTTCATGCGGCTGACGGCCAGGGTCAGATGCGGCGCCACCACATCGCGCAGCATGACCTGCTCGATGCCGCGGCGGTCGACCACCGTGACGCCAACCTGAATGCCCTCCGCACGGCAGGCCGCCATCGCGGCGCGGGCGGCCGCGAGGGCCGTTTCCATGTGCATCTGGCGTACGTTGATCGCGAGCGGGAACTCCTCTTCCGCCTGCACCGGACCAACCGGAAAGAGCGCTGCGAACGCGCCCAAAAAGGCCAAACTGCGTAGAACTGTCATGATTGCCTCCTTGATGATGGCTTTCGATCCGGATCGGGCGACCGGCCTCTGCGCCGGCCCTTCATTGATCCCTCCAGTACACTATGGTCATGCGTGGCATCCGTATGGAGCTGGGACGACTGCCTTGAATCAGCTTTGTCCTTGAGCCAGCAAGCCACTATACCGAGGCGGAGGCGCTCGGGCAGCACTTGTCGTTCATCGATGCCGGCGCTGCTGGTCGGTTGTCAACCGGCAAAGGAACTGGACTTGGAGGACGCGTCGCCGCCGGGCTGCTTCTTGAGCGAACGTTTTCCGGAGTCGCCGGTTCTGGATGCCTCATTGAACGGGAGATGCCGGGCTGACGCGCGGTTGGAAAGAAGCCTTATTCTTGCTGTCTTTCGTATCGAGCCCAGCCGGAAGGCTAAATAGGGTGTTCCCCCGTCTGGTGGAGCAGCCCCCGCTCGATTGCAGGTGGTTGTGCGCGAAGCGTGGTCGGGATGGTCTGAGGGCCCCGGCGGGTCACGCCCGAGCCTTAAAGCGGGCGAACCGCGGGTCGAATCGGCCGTTTGCGGGGATGCCGCCGACGGCGGTTGGTCACGAAATGGTCACAGGAGGTGAATCCATCCACCATAAAAAAAGGACCAGTGACCGTAAGGCACTGATCCTTTTCTGTTTTGTCTGGCGCGCCCGGAAGGATTCGAACCTCCGACCACCTGGTTCGTAGCCAGGTACTCTATCCAACTGAGCTACGGGCGCGTTGCATCAGGCGCGCATTATCGCGATCCGTTCCCTGGGATGCAAGCCCCGTGTTCGGTTCGCGCGTTCAGGCCACCCGTTCGAACAGGTCGCGTGGGTGGAAGGGATCGGGGTTTGCGACGACGGCGCTCCCGGGACCTCGTTCCGGGCGGGTCGGCGGGGGATTCCTGGGGCGCTCCAGCATGGTTATCAATCTGGATGGGGCCGGGCGGGATGGGCCCGGGGAACCGGGCGGTAGGGTGCATCGCGGACGCGGTCGTGTTCGTGCATGCGATAGTGTACGAAGGCATTCTTGTCGTTAAAATGCAAAAAGGGGTTGCCGGCGTCTTCCTCGGCCAAGGTCGAGTTCGGTCTTTCGGCGTAGTTGTGGCCGGGATGGATGCAGGTGTGCGGAGGCAGGCCGGTGCGCAGGTCCTTCAAGGTGTGGAACATCTGTTCCGGATCGCCGCCGGCCAGATCGCAGCGGCCGCAGCCGAAGACGAAAAGCGTGTCTCCGGTCAACAGATCGTCGCCCGCAGGCAGGTGAAAGCAGGCGGAGCCCGGGGTGTGGCCGGGGGTGTGCAGGAAGCGGATCTCGGTGTCGCCCAGGTGCAGGCGATCGCCGCCATGGTGGAGGCGGGGATTGACCAGTTGGCGGTCCCAGAAATCGGCCTCGGGCTTCAACAGATGCACGCCGGCGTTGGGTGCGGCCTCGAGCAGCTGTTCAATGCCGTTGATGTGGTCGTGATGGCTGTGGGTCAGCAGGAGGTCGGTGATCTGCAGGCCGTGGTGCTCCGCCAAGGCGAGGATCGCTGCCGGCTCCCAGGCGGGATCGACCACCGCGGCGCGGGCACTGGCCCGATCCTCGATCACATAGACGAAGTTTTCCATCGGCCCGAGTTCCAGGGCATGAATCCGGTAGGGCAGGTCGGCTTTTTCGGGCATGGTGGCTCCTTGGAAGGCGCGGGCGGGGTGGTGCCGGGTGCGCGCGGTGGTGGCCGGGCACGGTGGTGGTGAGGCGCGGTGACGGGAGAAGCCAAGTGCAAGCACAGGATGCGTCCGCATTCCTTGGGCAGCCTGCGGGCCTCCAGGGTTCCCCGCAAGTCCAAAGGTCCCATCTGGCGATTGTGACCACTCAAGGCATGCAACGCGGGTGAATCCGTCCTCGAGCGAACCGCCAAGCAAAAAAGCCCGCCGCGGCAGGGCCGTGGCGGGCTCGGGTCGTGCCGGGTTGGGCCTTAGGTGAAGGCAGGACCGGGGTTCACGCCCATCTTCTTCAGGATCATCGCCAGGGGGCAGAAGCCGGTGAAGGCGGACTGCAGCAAGTTGAGGCCGACGAAGGCCGTCAGCAGCAGCCAAGCCGGGCTGACGAGCCAGGCCAGAAGGGCGCTGAGCAGGATCATGCCGCCCGCGACGGCCAGAACCAGTTGATCGATACGCATCTTGATGCTCCTGTTTATATTAGATGGCGCTAATGTATCTGCCATGACCGGATCACGCAAGCGACCGGCACGGTTTTCGGGGTCATTGCGAGCCGGTTACCGCGTCTCGATCGAGGTGTAATCCCGGGCCCGATGGCCGGTGTACAGCTGCCGGGGCCGGCCGATGCGGGATTCGGGATCCTGCATCATCTCGTTCCAATGTGAGATCCAGCCCACGGTGCGGGCCAGGGCGAAGATCACGGTGAACATGTTTAGCGGTATGCCCATCGCGCGCAGGATGATCCCGGAATAGAAGTCCACGTTCGGATAGAGCTTGCGCTCCACGAAGTACTCATCCTCGAGGGCGATCTTCTCCAGCTGCAGTGCAACCTGGAACAGGGGCTCATTGTCCCCGCCGAGTTCGGCAAGCAGGGTGTGGCACATCTCGCGGATGATGGTCGCGCGCGGGTCGAAGTTCTTGTACACCCGGTGGCCGAAGCCCATCAGCCGGAAGGGGTCGTCCTTGTCCTTTGCTCGGGCGACGAAGTCCTCGACCTTCTTGCCGCTCTTTACGATGTCCTCGAGCATGATCACCACCTTCTCGTTCGCGCCGCCGTGCAGCGGTCCCCACAGGGAGGCGATGCCAGCGGAGATGGCGGCGAAGGGGTTGGCCTCGGAGCTGCCGGAGAGGCGCACGGTCGAGGTCGAGGCATTCTGTTCGTGGTCGGCATGCAGGATCAGGATCAGGTCCAGTGCGCGCACGAAGACCGGGTTCGGCTCGTAGATCTCGGTCGGCGTGCCGAACATCATGGACAGGAAGTTGCCGGTGTAGGACAAGCGGTTCTTCGGGTACATGAAGGGCTGGCCGTTGGCGTACTTGTAGGACCAGGCGGCGATGGTCGGCATCTTGGAGATCAGGCGGTGCGCCGAGATCTTCCGGTGCTCGGGGTTATGCACGTCGGTGGCGTCGTGGTAGAAGGCCGACAACGCGCCCACCACGCCGACCATGATCGCCATCGGGTGGGCGTCGTGCCGGAAGCCATCGAAGAAACCGCGTACCGCCTCGTGGAGCATCGAATGCTCCTTGATGATTTTCGAAAAGCTGTGCAGTTCGTCCGAGGCCGGCAGTTCGCCATTGAGCAACAGGTAGCAGACCTCGAGGTAGGTGCTCTGGTCCGCAAGTTGATCGATGGGGTAGCCGCGGTAGAGCAGGGTCCCCTCGTCGCCATCGATGAAGGTGACGCCACTGCTACAACTCGCGGTGGACAGGTAGCCCGGATCGTAGGTGAAATACCCCAAGCCCTTATACAGGCCTCGGATATCCAGGCAGTCCGGTCCGTGACTGCCCTGATGGACAGGCAATTCGATCTGTTTTCCGGTGGCGTTGTCGATCAGCGTTACGGTCTTGGAAGTCATGAAAGCTCCTTAAAGCTCCTTACAGGGCCAGGGTAGAAGACCCGGGCGAAGGCCCGAGCAGAAGACCCGGGAGGGCCGTTGCGCAATCTGGAGTGTAGTTCGTTTGCGTGCACTGCACCATTCCGTGCATCAAAGCCTCTGCATCGTTTCCCGGGTGTCGGCCGCTACCGTGGGATGCAGCACGGACCACGCGATCCGCTCATTCTGCGGGATCGGCGGGTCTGGGCGCCATTCCCCGGGCCTTTAGCGTCGGGCGGTGCGCGTGATCATCGGTATGGTGCGGTCCGAAAAGCGCCTGTTCGGGGTCGATGCCGGGGTGCGACCGCACTGAGCGCGGCGGGTGCTACACGGTGTTCGGTCGGCGCGGCCGCGGACCCGTCAGGTGCCGTCCGGCGTGAGCTCGATGCGCAGCGGTTGGGTCTGCGCGGGCCAGACCCCGGTGTCCCTGGTGCGACCGTCTTCGTCCTGCACCACGTAGCTGCGGTGGCCGTGGTGGCGCAGCGTCGCCACCAGATTGACCAGCCCCGAACCGTCCTCGGCACTGACCACGACCGTGCGGGTGCCGGGCAGGGTCCACATGCGGGCATGACCGCGTTGGGCCATCGGTTCCGGGGGCTGGGGTGCCTCGGCCTGTTCCAGCCACCGGGTGACATCGTCGGTGCTGCCCAGCAGCAGCAGCGGGCGGTCCGGGTCGAACTGCTGCGCGGTCGCGGGCCGCTGTTCGAGGATGCGCTGAGCCAGGGGTTCGAGGCCGGCCTGGGTAGCGATCAGGCGCGTATTCGGGTCCAGGGTCACCGTGCGCAGGATTGTCGGCGGATCCGGGAGGCGCCGGAGCAGGTGGTAATCGGGATCGACCGCGATTGAAATCGGGGGGGCATCGAGCCCCAGGCGAAACGGCGTCCGGCGCTGCTCCACTTCGATCACCGTGTGCCGGTGTTCAGCGTCCGGTTGCGCGTGCCCGGGTCCCTCACCGCCGGGGGATTCGTCAGTCCTGATTCCGACCACGACCGGCACCCGCAGCGGCCAGGCTGCGGCGTCCTGCACCTGTTCGAGTACACCCTGCAAGACCCATCCGCCGTTCTCGGCTTCCAGGGTGACCGAGTGCACGGCGAGTTCGGGTATCCCGGGGCGGTCCACCCAGGCGCTGAAAAACTCTGCCAAATCTTCGCCGGCCGCATCGCTGAAGGCGCGCTCGAGGTCTGCCCAACGCGTGACCTCGAACAGATGCCGGTCCCGGATCAGGCGGGTGCCGGCATCGAAGGCCGGGTCGCCGATCCGTTCGCGCAACATGTGGAACATCAGTGCGCCGCGGTTGTAGCCGATCACCCGTTGTACCCCCTGGCTGCCGCCGCTGAAGGCGCGCAGCGGCTGCTCCCGTTCGGGGGGTATCCAGGTCGAGTCCAGCAGCCAGCGGTAGCGCGTCTCCCGCGCCTGACCGCGCCGCTCGTCCAGGTAGTAGTCGGCCATGAAGGTAGTCAAGGCCTCCGACCAGTTACCCGAGTCGTAGTCCACCCGGACCCCGGTGCCCCACCAGTTGTGCATCAATTCGTGGGCGAGCGAGGTGCGCGGAATGAAGGGAAGCGGGATCACCCGCTCCCCCAACAACGTGAAGCCCGGAAAGGCGAAACCCACCGGCATCGGCGAGGCTGCGATGGTGAAGCTTCGGTAGGGATAGGCGCCGGCGCGGGCATTGAAGGCCACCAGATACTCCGCGGTGTGGTCCAGATAGGTCTGGGCATGCTCGCGGTCCAGGGTTTCCGGAAACAGGGTGCGGATCTGCACGCCCTCGACCTCCACTGTGCGTGCCGCCCATGGCCCGGTTGCGAGTACGATCGCATCGACGCGCGGGTGCTCGAAGACGGCACTGTAGTGGCCCTGCACCTGCGGTTCTTCCACCAGCGAACCGGTGGCCACGAAGCGCTGGCTGGCCGGTACGCGGGCGCTGAGCCGCAGGGCCACGTCGCCGATGTCTTCGAAACGGGGATACCAGCCGGATTCGGGCGGCAGAAATCCGCCATCGGGGCCAAGAAACAGGCGGCTGCGCATCGGGTCCCCGTCGGGCAGCCCTCCGGACCAGCTCAGGCTTACCGGGATGTCCGTATCCAGCTCTAACCGGTAGCGCTGCGGCCCGCTCCGGGTGATCGGTAGATCCTGACCGTCCGCCCGAGCCTGCTCGATCTCCAGTTCCCCGATCAGGTGAAATTCGTGTACCCCCGCGGTGAGCGGCAGGCGCATCTGGCCTTCAATCCGACCCTGGGCCGGGTCCAGCCGCAGGTCCAGATGCATTAAGGGCAGACCTTGTGCCTGTACCGGGGGGGCGGGATCGCTGCCGGCCGGACCCGCGAGCGGCGGGCCTGCGGCAGCCGTGGTGCCGAAGATCAGAACGGCGAGTACCAAGACCCAGGGTTCGACGACCCGGGTTCTGAGGGCTTGCGTTCTCGGAAGCGGGACCTTGGGGCGCATCTTGGTGGCAGCTCGGGTTCCTCGACTCCGATCCCCGGAATCCAGTATGCCTGGACCTTGCTCGTTGCCGAGGAGCCGCCGGCGGAGCCTGACAAAAGAAAGTGGGTGTTTCATGCGCCTTGGTTCTCCGGGTCGGTAGCCCCTCTTGCCTTCGGGCGGCTCATTCGGGGTCGTTTCCCGTGGGCGGTGCACGGAAGCGGGCGAGAATCTCCATCGTCTCATCCCCGCGCAGCACGCGCAGCGGCAGCACATGCCCGGGTTGTTGCCGACGCACCACCGCCACCAGGTCCGCTGGCTGTTGCAAGGTCTGGTCGGCGGCTTCGGTAAGGACGTCTCCGGTTTCGAGTCCGGCGGCTTCGGCCACGGAATTTGGCAGCACGGATTGAATTCGGACCCCGGCCGGGTCTGGTGTGATCTGCACGCCGAGCATCAGGGGTCGGGGGGGCTCGTGGCGATCTCCGGCTGCTAGTCCGAACACCGCATCGGCGATACCGGGTTCCCAGTTCTCGCATTCGGCGGTGATCTCCCAGGGCAGGAGAGTTCGGGATGTGTCGATGTCCAGGTCGCCTAACTGGTGGGGCACGCCGTGCCCGAATTGCAGGTGTCCGGAACCGATGATGCCGACCGCGAGGGCGTCTCCGGCGGCGGCTTCGGCGAGGCCGGCCGCCATCGCCCGATCCCAGACGAGTTGCGACCGCACGAACCGGTCCAGGTCGTTATTCCCGTGGTGCAAGGAGGCTGGATGTTCGGCCAGCACCTGCTCCAGGCGTTCGCGGTAGGCCTCGGGTGCGTCCAGGGGCGGCGGGATATGATGGCGTTCCTCCGGAGGAACGGCTTCCCAGCCCTCGGTGACCAGGCGGTCGCGCAGGGTCGCATCGACATTGATCCCACGCAGCGGGATTCGGTGCATGCGAGCGAAGTGCAGGATGGGCAGGTAGAGTTGGGGATCAAAGCCCCAGGCCTGATTCCAATTGCTTTGTTCGAGGAACGCCTGCTCGTCGAGTTCGCCGGCGACCCAGGCATCCAGAGCCGGCTGGGCCTCTCGCGGCAGCATCTCGAGGCCGATCACCAGGTTGGACCGTTGCGCATGCAGCCCCGCCAGGGTGTGCAATTGCCAGCGATGGTGTTCCATGCGGTCGTGGCGCTCCCCCAACAGAACCACGTCAGCCTGCGCCAGCTCGGCAAACAGGCGCTCGGGAGCCCACTCTTCGCCTTGTGCATCGTGCCATTGCCCGGGTGCCGGGCAGCCGCCGTGCGTTGCGGCGCTGGCGGCCGCAGCCATCGCGGTGAGGGAAAAGAGGCCGATCACGGCCACGGACGCGGCGAGAACTCTCATCAAGGACTCCTGGGCGGGCGATTTAACGTAGGAGCTGAAGGCGGTCCGTAAGTTCGATGCGGACACAAGGTCACGGTCGGCTTGGGTGTAATGATCCCGTGGCGCGCCGGTGGTCGGGTCGACCCGGGACTGGTCATGGCGAGGTGTACAGCGGCACCACGCGCCGTAGCGGCGAAACGCCGGGGCATCGGGAAGCGCAGAACTCCACGTGCCGACGGCCTCGCACGCGGCATGGCGTCTTGGATGCATCGAACGGCCCGCGAAAGCTGATGGCGGGCCGCGATGTCCGTCAGGAGGCGGGCGGTTCGGCTGGCGGCGGCTGGTAGCTCTTGATGGCCAGGAAGACCAGAAGGCCCACGATAACGGCCACTGAGGCGCCGAGTGCTGCAATGGTCCCGTATAAGATCAAGTCACCGTATTCCATGCAATCCGCTCCGGTGGGAATCAAATTCGAGTTCAGCATAGATCCGGGATCGCGGTGGAGGCAAGAGCTTCGACCCCAATCGTCTTGGGCGCCCTGCGCGGGAATGGTTTACGCGGATTCTGAAGCCAGCGGCAAATCGCATGGGCCGCGCAGCGTGCGCTGAGAAAGCCAGGGTGGCTTTAATCAGCGCTTCCGTAAGCAATTCCGGTCAACGCGGATCCCTGGCGATCAGGGTGGGGACCCGCGTATGCTTTGGACCATGATTCCGATCTCGATCTTCATTGCACTTTCGGTGGGGGTTATCGTCGTCCTGGTGGTCTTCGTCCGGGTTACCCGAATCCGCTTCGTGATCGACGTGCAGGAGGCCACGGCCCGGGTGCGGCGCGGCGATCCCCCCGCGGCCTTCGTGCGTGCCTGCAGCGAGGTGGCGCGCATGCACCGGTTCGCGCGCGGCCGGGTTACCGGCCTGCGCACCGGCAGCGGCATCGAGCTGCGTTTTTCTCCCGACATCCCATTACGTGCCCATCAACCCTTGCGCAACGCCTGGATTCCACCCACCTCGGGTGGTCCCGGCGGCGCCGGCCGCGCAGCGGGTTGACCTTCATGCCACGGTCACTGAGCATAGCCATCATCTATGGCACCTAAACGGTCATCCCGAAGCACCTGCAAGGTCATCGAGTCGGTGCTCCACCTGACCGAACAGCGTGATGAACTGCCGTTGCTGCACAGCCTCCAGGAATCTCTGTTGGAGATGTTGCCGGCGGTGCAGATGGCGATCATCGCGTTGGCACCGGACCCGGATGGTGGCCAACTCGTCCAGGATTCGCTTGGTCCGGTCCCCGAGCCGATGTTCCCGGTCACACCCGCCCTGGTGGCCGAGGTCGGCCGTCTGGATACGGCCACACCGATGAGCCACTGGTTTCAGGGCGGTCAGAGCTACCTGATCAGCGCCTTGGGTGCCCCCGGGGAGGGGCGGCGAAAGGCCATCGCAATCCGGCAGCCGGACTGGCCGGAGGCTGACGAGCGCACCGCTATCGGCATGTTGAAGATTTACGGCAACTATGCGCGCATATTGGCGGACAGCGAACGCGACACCCTGACCGGCCTGTACAACCGCAAGAAGCTGGAGCAAAAGCTGAGCGAGTTGCTCATCAGTCGGGGCCACGGCCGCCAACGTGAGAACGATCCGGGTAAGGCGGACTACCTGGCTATCCTCGACCTGGATCACTTCAAGCGGATCAACGATACCTTTGGGCACCTGATTGGCGACGAGGTCTTGCTGGTCTTTGCCAACCTGATGTGCCAAGCCCTGCGCGACGAGGACTGGGTGTTCCGGTATGGGGGTGAGGAATTCGTGGTATTGGTCAAGGACGTCTCCCCCAGCGCGATCTCGTGCATCCTCGAACGTCTCCGGGTACGGGTGCAGGAGCATGTATTTCCTCAGGTAGGGCGGGTTCGGGTGAGTGTTGGATACACCGTGATCGATGGGCAGGCATTGCCGCCCTATGTCTTCGAGGAGGCCGATCAGGCCCTGTATTACGCGAAGGCGAACGGACGTAACCGCGTGTGCGGCTACCGTGCCCTGGTGGATGGCGGTGCGTTGGCGCCGGAAACGCACCTCACCGGCTCCGTCGAACTCTTCACCTGAAGCACAGGCGAGCCACCCTGCGTAGTTCCCCATGCCGGCCCCGTGCCGCGTCTTCGCAAGGGCAGCCAGGCGCTCGGACCCACCCGCGCGGCGTGTTGTGCGATAGCCACAATAACCGGGCCGATGTGCGGAAACTGTGACATAAAAATAACAATGGTTTCGCAACACGCTGTTTTGGCGGGGTGCTACCTAGGCGTCCGCACGCCTGTTGCAATCCGATCGCGATCCTTATCCTTCTAAGCGTGAAAGCGTGGTACGGAATCGGCATGCGATTGATCACAGATTAATCGCAGACGGGTGGCTGGTTCTACAGGCTTTCACGTATGGAGATACAGGCACCTATGGAGGCGTATGGAGGGGTAAAAATCTTCATGCAGTGGTATCCATCTGGATCCCTGCAAATGGCATTTTTTATTCTCAGGAATGCCCTGATCTACAGCCTAAGGAGGTCATGATGAACCACTACTGGAAGACTTTGGCATGCACCGCACTCCTGTTCCCGGCCATGGCGGTCGCTCAACCGGCGGAGCCCGGGCCTCCTGGCGCCCAACCCCCCGGGATGCAGGAACAGCCGCACGAGGCGCAGCCGGGAATGCCGGCGCGGCCCGGTGAGGAGCGGGAATACCTGAGCTCACTGGGTCCGGATCAGTTTATGGCCAATGACCTGATTGGACAGCCGGTCCGTAGCCGGAACGGCGCGGCCCAGACCGAGCCAGGGCAGCCCGGGATGGGCACGCCGGGTATGGGCATGGATGCTCAGGAAGGACAGGAAGCTCATGAAGGCCAGGAACTCGGCACCGTCGAGGATCTCATCCTCGATCAGCAGGGCCAGGTCGTTGGTATCGTGATCAGCCGCGACGTGGGCGCGACCGAGCGCGGCGTGGGTGCCGGTGAAGCCGGTGGGCTGATGCCTGGGAATGGCGACAAGGTGGCACTGAGCTGGGATGTGATCGAGGTGCAACAGGATCCTGAGGATCCGGATGCCTGGATCGTCTTCACCGACATCGACCCGCAAGGCCTGGAAGAGGCACCGGAATTCGAGGACGATCGCGACGAGGGTAATGGCATCTTGTAATCGATCGACGATGGCATCGCTTTGTTACAGAGTGCGACGGTGGGTGGGGCATCCCGTTGGGTTGCCTCACCTTTAGGTATGGGTCGTCCACTCGCAGGGTAATGGACACCACAAGGAGGTTTCGATGAAGAATCGACCGATACGGAATCGAATGTTACAAAATAAACAACGCTGGCTGCTCGCCTTGTTGCTGTTGCCGCTGATGGCTGTGGCGCAGCAAAACGCCACTGAGGGTGCGCCGGCACTGCCTCAGCCTGGCGCGGATGATCACCCGGAGATCACAGCGCCACACGCCGGCACCAATGGTCTACGGGCTGCACAGCCGGATACCCTCACCACCCTGGAGCACAGCCAATTGCTCGCGACGCAATTGATCGGTAATTCGGTTCGAGTGCGTCAGGATATGGCTCTTCGCGACGATCGTGAAGGGGTCGGGCCGGGGCCAGGTGTGGGGACGGGGCAGTACGATCCGGCCACCACCCAAGAACGTCCGGCCGGCGAATATGAAGGGCAACAAATTGGCACGATCGAGGACGTCATCCTGGACCGGCAGGGTCGGATTGCAGGGATCCTGGTGGATGTGGATCACGCGGCCGTTGACCGAGAGGACATGCAGGTGGCGTTGCGTTGGGAGATCATCCAGGTGCAACGACACCCTGAAGACCCTGAGGCCTGGATGGCATTGGCGGATATCGACCCGCCCATGCTGGATGAGGCACCAGACTTTGAACGTGAACGCGAGGAGGAAGCGGGGCAACCCCCGCAGTAGTTTCGCCCGCGTTCGTGCCCAGCGAGCCACAGGAGGTCCTGATGAACCACTGGAAGATGATGCTGCTGGGTGGGCTGCTGTTTCCGGCCCTCCTGGTCGCGCAGTCGATTGAGGGAAACGGGCAGGATCCGCAGATGCAAGATCAGCAGATGCAAGATCAGCAGATGCAAGATCAGCAGATGCAAGATCCGCAGATGCAGGATCCGCAGATGCAGGATCCGCAGATGCAAGATCCGCAGGCGCAGCAGGATGTGCAGGAGCCCTGGGAGCCTGCGCAGCCGGACTTCATTACTGCCTTGGATGATCAGCAGTACGTGGTCGAAGAGATGATCGGAAATGACGTCATCAATCGCTATGGCGAGCGCATTGGCACGATTCGGGATTTCATCGTCGGTGAGCAGGCACAAATCGAAGGCGTGATTCTGGGGGTGGGTGGCCTTCTCGGTCTGGGCGAGCGAAGGGTGGCGCTGAATTGGGACGCCATCCAGATGCATCGCGATCCCGAGGATCGTGAGCAGTTTGAACTCGTGGTGGACGTGGATCAGGAAACCCTAGAAGAGGCACCGCGTTTTACCCGCCGTGGCGAGTAGTCTGACCAGCCCGAAAGGCGCCGTTTCAGCGCCCCGTTGACCTGCAGTCCCTAGTCAACCGTCCAATACTCAACAGCCTAAGGAGATCCTGATGAATTACTGGAAGCTACTTGGAATTGGTGCGCTGCTGTTTCCCGCAATGGCCATGGCCCAGCAGACGGAACGCGAAGGGGCCGCCGAACAACGGCAACACGAGATGCCGGGTCAGATGGAACCGCGGGAAAATGACATGATGCGGGACCAGGAAAGGCCGGAGCGTGAGTACATCACCCGGCTCGAACAGAACCAGGTGTTGGCCGACAACCTGATCGGAAGCCCGGTCCGGGCCCGTGGCGGAGCCGCAATGCGACAGGATCAAGATGCCGCCGGGCAGCCTGGGGAAGGCATCGCGGCTGAAGGCGAAGAAATCGGCACGGTCGACGACCTCATTCTGGGGGGTGAGGGTGAGATCGTCGGCATCGTCGTTGGGGTGGGCGGCTGGCTCGGCATCGGCGAGCGGGAAGTGGCGCTGAGCTGGGAGATGGTGGACGTGCAGCGCGATCCGGAGGATCCGGACGCCTTCATCGTGCTGGCCGACGTCGATCCGCAAGCGGTCGAGAACGCGCCGGAATTCGAGCGGGATAACGACGACGGAATCTTCTAGTTAGTTTCCGCGACGGGTTTTGGAGCGCCTGGGATGAAGGCGTCCGGTTGCGCCGGGCGCCTTCAGGTTGCCCCGTGCTGGGAAGCCCACCTGGGACGCCCAGCCCATGTTTCACCGAAACGGCCGATGCTCTCGGCGCCGATGTTCTCTGCGCTGCGCCGCAGGGTCTGTACCTTCCGGTCCAGTTCCCATGGGCCTGATCCTTTCTACTGCTTACGAGGGGAGAAATCATGAATCATTGGAAGATGTTGATTGTGACTGCCTTGGTGTTCCCGGCGTTGGTGCTGGCGCAACAAGAGCAGCACGAGGAGGGTGGGCTCCAGCAACCGCCGCAAACGCAGGAACAACCCGGTGCAACGGCACCGCCGGAAGCCGAGATGAGCCCGACCGAACCGGGCTTTCTGACCCGTCTGGAGCCCGATCAGGTGCTGATCACCGATCTGATGGGTACCAGTATCCGGAGTGCGGATGCACCACCGGTCGAAGAGAATCGCGATGCCATCGGCCGTGAGGGCGAAGACTTGGGGGCCGTGGACGATCTGATCCTGGGTGAGGATGGACGGGTCGTGGGGGTCGTGTTTGGCGTCGGCGGTTTCTTGGGGATCGGCGCACGGGATGTGGCGCTGAACTGGGAGTTGATCGCGGTGCAACGGGATCCCGAGAATCCGGATGCCTTTGTTCTGGTCGCGGATGTGGCCCCGGGTGCGGTACGGGAGGCACCGGAGTTCGACCGCGATCCCGAATACAACGGGATGTTCAACTAAGACCGGAAACGACCAGCCCCCAGGGGGCCTCGCGGCTGGTCGTCCTTTGGGGCTAGTCCTGCTCGAGGGCGGCCGCGCGCTGGCGAACCTCGTTTTCCAAGCGGGCCTCTTCGATCTGATCGAGCACCGCGCCCACATCGGCTGCGCCCTCGGGGTGCTTGAAGCAGCCGGTGAGGGCGGTGTCGGGTTTCAGATCGCCGGTGGCGAACAGGCTCCACATCTCGTGGGCGTACTCGGTGTTCAGAAGCTCAGGAGCGAAGCGGCCAAAGGTGGTGCGCATGTTGTTGACGTCGCGTTCGAGCATGCGAAAGGCATTGTTGTTGCCGGAGGCGCTGACCGCCTGCGGCAGGTCGATGATCACCGGACCCCGGGCGTCCAGCAACACGTTGTAGCCCGACAAATCCCCGTGGATCAGACCGGCGCACAGCATGCGCTGGATCTGCGTGATCATGAACCGGAACCATTCCTGCGCTTGTTCGCCCGTCATGTCGGCATCCTGCAACTGCGGGGCCGTGTCGCCGTCGGCGTCCAGCACGAGCTCCATCAACAGCACCCGATCGAAGACGCCATAGGGCACGGGAACGCGGACACCGGCCTCGGCCAGGCAATACAGGGCCTCGACTTCGGCGTTCTTCCACTGCGCCTCCTGGACTTCCCGGCCATGGCGCCCGCGCCGCGCCATGGCACGCGCATCGCGGCTGCCACGGACCTTGCGCCCCTCCTGGTATTCGGCGAGCTTGTGGAAGCCGCGGTGGTCAGCTTCCTTGTAGGCCTTGGCACAGCGGAGCTGGTCGCCGCAGGCGACGATGTAGACCGAGGCCTCCTTGCCGCTCTTGAGTTGACCGACCACCTGATCGATCAGCCCGTCGTCGATCAGGGGCTGCAGGCTCTTTGGGGTTTTCATGAAACGATTGAACTCATAGGGGTTTTGGGCGGGCAGGCCTAGTTTTTCTCTTCGCCCTCAAGCGGTTGTCCACCCTCTTCCGGAGGTGTCTCCGAGGTCGTGCGAGCGAGCTTTTTCAGGCGTTTTTCTTCCTGCTGCTTGGCTTTCTTCAGCTCGCGCTGTCGCTTGTCATATTGGTAATTGGGTTTGGCCATGGGATCTCCGCGGATAGCGAGGTGCAGACGCTAAAGGGTATCATTCACCGGCACGCCAGCCCAGCGCCCGCGTTCGTTCCTCGCGGGCGACGCGGACGCGATCTTCAGCAGGCTGCAAAAATCGCGTCAAGTGGGCTTTGCATGGATCACGGGTTCTTGCGGGGCGCGAGCAGGATCGGCGTGTAAAAGGCGGCGAAGACGCCGAAGGCGCCGGCCCAGAGCAGCCCGGAGGCCAGCAGCAGAGCGCCCCAGAGCGGTGTGACGTCCATGCCCAGGCGTGTCACGGCGGCCAGGGTCAGCAAGACGAAGCCCATTGTGATCATCGGATGCGCCTTCAGCGGGCGTCCGGTGTGGCCCAGAGCCACGCGCGCCATCATGCCGAGGGTCAGGCCGCCGAGCGCACCGATCATCAGGGCATGCACGCCGATGGACCAAGACACCGGCGCCCCCAGCAAATGAGCCGCTTGTAAGCCAAAGCCGATCGGAATCCAGGAGTAACTCATGTGCAGCACCCACAGCAGCGGCACCCGCCAAGTGCCCCAGGGCCGCCAGGCCAGCATCCGGATCAGGTTGAGGCCGGCGGCCAGCAGGAGCAGCGGTGCGAGCAGCGGGTCCTGGCCCAGCCAGAAATATCCCGGTACTACGGCGAAGGTGACCAACAACGTGCTCCAGTCCAGCCACGGCCATTGTTGGACCCTCAAGTCCGGCAGGCGGCCCCGGGTGAAGGAAGGCGTCACCCGGCCTCCCATGAAGACCAGCAGCAGCGTGGCGAGGTAGACGGTGGCCTGCAGCGCCGGCATCCCGATCCCCGGCAGCCGGCCGTGGAATTCCAAATGCATCGCAAGGTTGAGTAACGCGAAGCCGGCCAGTACCGCGATCAACACATAATTGTTGCGATTACCGGCCTGCAGCACCACGCGGGCGATCAGCAGGGTGAGCAATGGAAAGAAGCTTAGATCGACCAGGCTGGTGAGTCCCAGCGGGATGAACTCCGGGAACAGGAACCCCAGCCGCGCCAGGCACCAGAGCCCCACCAGCGCCGCGAGGCGAGCCGGCGTGGTCGTGGCCAGGCCGGTCCAGTTCTGCGCTGCCGTCAGGGTGAAGCCGGCGATCACGGCCGCCGCGAAGCCGAACAGCATCTCGTGGCCATGCCAGAGGATCGGGTGCAGGGATCCCAGGGATGGGGTGCCCGTAAACAGGTGGCTTACCCAAAGCAACACCCATAGCGCAGCAAACCAGCCAGCGGCAAGAAAGAACGGACGAAAGCCGATGGAAAACAACGGGTGCAGCATGAAGGGAGGTCCTCTCGCCACGCGTTCGGCAGGTATACCCGCGCCAATCGGGGGTGCGCCAGTATGGAGTCGGCCGCTCGCGCGATCGCCAGTAGAGTGCACAGCAGACAAGGTTGCGAAGCGGGTGGTGCGGGTGCATCGCCTCGAAGGCGATGCACGCTTCGGAAAGAGTCAGCTTGGTGTATTGTCGAAAGAATGTCCTTGATTCAGGGCAAGTGTCCGATGGTTTTGTGATGCCGGTGGTGCAGAGACCGAGGGAGTTCGGTCTTCGTCGTCTTCAAGCGCGGGTGACGGGATGTATGATGGGTCCGAGGAAAGGGCGGGGCAGGGGTGGGTAGTTAGTCATGGGATTTTCATCAAGCAACCGCAAGGGTGGGGCTACCCTTGCGCCCGCGGGGAGCGGGGTTCGGGCCAAGGGCATGGGCATTGTACTCGTGATGCTGGCGGCGGCCTTCAGCAGCGTTTGCGCCCAGGGCGTGAGCATCGAAGAAGGCGTTGCCGGCGATGCGCCCGTCGTGTCCGATGTGCAGCCGACCGGAGGAGATGACGTTGCCCTGGCGACTCCTTTGGAAAACCTCTTGGCGCACGATTCAAGCATCGGGCTTGGTTGGCTCGCCGCGGGTGGGGTGCTGTTGGTGGTCCTGTTGGCGTTCTGGGGCCAGTACCGGCGTCTGCGGCGCCGCCTGGAGCGAATGGCGGTTCTGGCCGAATCATTGGAACGCCAGAAGAAGATTTACACGCTGCTGTCGCAGACCAATCAGGCCATCGGCCGCTGTATTGACCGGGACGGCTTGTTCAACGCCGTGGTGCACATTGCCGCGGCGCACGATGAGATTCGCTTCGCCTCGATCGGATTGACGGCAACGGGAGGAACGAGTCCTATCGTGCGACGGCATGCCAAGAGCGCTGAGGACGTCGATCCGGAGGTCTTTCAGGCCTTGCCTCTGGAGACCGAGGGCCCGTCCGGATACCCCTATGCCGAGGCCGTCCTGCAGGGGAATTATAGCGTTAGCAACGACCTGCTGGCCGATGCGCAGCTAAAGGACACGGCGGCGCAGACCGGGGCTCGGGCCGCAGGCCTCTTCCCGCTGCGCTGCGCTGGCAGGGTGGTCGGGACCTTCCACCTCTATGCCGAACCGCCGGGATTCTTCCAGGGTGATGTGCTCGAGACCCTGGCGCAGATTGCGACCGATCTTTCCTTCGCGCTGGATAACCTGGAGCGCAAGAACGCGCTGACGACCGTGACGCAGGTCGTGGAGGCCAGCCCGGTGGTGCTGTTTCGCTGGCTGCCGCAGGCGGGCTGGCCGGTGGCCTACGTGTCGGAGAACGTCGCCCGGTGGGGCTACGCCGCGGCGGACTTCCTGTCCGGCGATCTCGCCTACAGCGACATCATCCATCCGGAGGACCGCCCCCGGGTGGAGGTCGAAGTCGCGGCTCAGATAAACGCCAAAGAGGAGGCGTACCTGCAGAAATACCGGATTCGCACAGCGGATCGGGAAACGCTGTGGGTGGAAGACCGGAGTCTGCTGGTGCGCGATGCCACGGGAAACGTGACGCACTTCGAGGGCTTGGTGGTCGATGTGACCGAGCGGGAGCGGATCGACGCCGAATCGCAGCGCCGCAAGGCCTTGGTCGAGGTCCTGCTGGCCCATGCGCCGATCGGCCTCGCCATCAGTACCCTTTCCGATGGCCGGAGGATCTTCGTTGGGCAGCGCTTCGAGGCGATCTACGGCGTCCCGACCGGCAGCCTGAACGACGTCGAGGACTTCTTCGAGCAGGTGTATCCGGACCCGGAAACGCGGCAGGCGATCCGCGACCGTGTGCTGACCGACATCGCCAGCGGGGACCCGGCGCGCATGCGGTGGGAGGACCTTCCGTTGCTCACGCGCGCGGGCGCCCAGCGATACATCAGTGCCTCCAACATCCCCTTGCCCGACCAGGACCTGATGATCTCCACCGTTCAGGATGTCACCGAACGCCACGAGGTGCTGGCCCGGTTGGCCGAACAGGTCGAGGAGCTGCGCCGTTGGCAGGAAGCGACCCTGGGCCGCGAATTGCGCAGCCTCGAACTCAAGCAGGAAGTGAATGCCTTATTGGCCGAGGCCGGCCAGCCGCCGCGCTACCCCAGCGCCCTACCCGAAGCGACCAGGAACGCAGTGACACCATGACTAGACCTAATAACCCGGCAGACGATCGCCCCGCCACGCGCAAGCAACTGGACCGGGCACCGACCGGTATCGAGGGATTGGACGAAATCACCAGCGGTGGCCTGCCCAAGGGCCGGCCAACCCTGCTCTGTGGGGGTACCGGTTGCGGCAAGACGCTACTGGCCCTGGAGTTTCTGGTGCGTGGGGCCACCGAGTTCGACGAGCCGGGCGTGTTCATGTCCTTCGAGGAAACGGCGCTCGATCTGATCGAGAACGCCGCCTCGCTCGGCTTCGACCTGCCGGGGCTGGTGGCGCAGAACAAGTTGGTGCTCGACCACGTGCATCTCCAACGCAGCGAGATGGAAGAGGCGGGCAGCTATGATCTGGAGGGGCTGTTCATCCGCCTCGACCTCGCGATCCGGACCATCGGGGCTCGCCGCGTGGTGCTCGATACTCTCGAGGTGCTGTTCGCGAATCTGGGGTCCGAGCACACCCTGCGCTCGGAACTGCACCGGCTGTTCCTCTGGCTGAAGGCGCGCGGTGTGACCGCCATCATCACCGCCGAGCAGGGGGAGGGGCGGCTGACGCGCCATGGTCTGGAGGAATACGTTTCCGACTGCGTGATCCGGCTCGATCATCGCGTGAGCGGCCAAGTCGTCTCGCGTAGCCTGCGCGTGGTCAAGTACCGCGGATCGATGCACGGGACCAACGAGTACCCGTTCCTGATCGAGGAGGACGGGATGCTGCTGCTGCCGGTGACCTCGCTGAACCTGGAGCACATCGCCTCGACGGAGCGAGTGTCCACCGGCATCCCGAACCTGGACGCGATGCTGGGCGGACAGGGTTATTACCGCGGCAGCAGCATTCTGGTTTCCGGCACGGCCGGCACCGGCAAATCGAGCTTTGCCGCCTGTCTGGCGGATGCGGCCTGCCGCCGGGGCGAGCCCACGTTGTATTTCTCCTTCGAGGAATCGCCGAGCCAGATCCTGCGCAACATGCGCTCCATCGGCATCGATCTGAAGCCCTGGGTCGACCAGGGCCTGCTGCGCTTTTGGGCGGCGCGCCCGACCCTGTACGGGTTGGAGATGCATCTGGCGACGATGCACCGCGAGATCCGCGCACTGCAGCCGCGGGTGGTGATCGTCGATCCCCTGAACAGCTTCATCATTGATGGCAACGGCAATGATGTGAAGATGATGCTGATGCGCCTGGTGGATTATCTGAAGGGGCAGGGCATCACCGGCATGTTCACCAGCCTGGTGCACTCCAGTAGCGAGACCGGGCGCATTGATATCGCAGTGTCCTCGCTGATCGACACCTGGTTACTGCTGAATGCCGAACTCGAGGGGCCGAGCGGGCGTAGCCTGACGGTGCTGAAATCCCGCGGGATGGCGCATTCCGGTCAGCCCCGAAGCTTCCGTTTGACCGAGCGAGGCGTGGCGCTGAGCGAGGCCCCGCGTCAATCCCGGGATGGTTTCACCGCGGACGGGAAGGAAGAGGCATGACGCCATGGCCCACCCCGCCGCAGGAGGATCGCTATGTATTGCGCCTGTACGTCGCGGGGCATTCGCCCCGTGCCGCCCAGGCCATCGCCAACGTCAAGCGGATCTGTGAGGACCACCTGCAGGGTCTCTACACCCTGGAGGTGGTGGATTTGTACCAGCAGCCGCAATTGGCCGCAGGCGAGCAAATCGTCGCCGTGCCGACGCTCATCCGCGCGCTGCCGCAACCGCTGCGCCGAGTGATCGGCGATCTGTCGAACACCGAAAAAGTCCTGATCGGACTGGATCTGAAAAAACAAACGCCGGACGATACGGCTGCAGCCGAGTAGGGCGAGGGCATGCCGCCAGAAATGTGCACGATGGGCACGGAATGCCACGAAGGGCCCGGCGGCGAATAAGGGAATGAAAGGGGAGCGCATTAGGCCATGACCAGTAAACCGGACCGGACGGCGGATGCCGTGTACGCCGAGAACGAGGCGTTGCGAACGCGGCTGGCCGAGGCCGAGCAGGCCTTGGAGGCCATCCGGTCGGGGGCCGTGGATGCGCTGGTGGCTTCCGGTGAGGCGGCGGGCGAGGTCTATGTTCGCCAGGGCACCAACCGCGTGTACCGGTTGCTGATCGAGGACATGACCGACGGGGCACTGACGCTCGCGGCCGACGGCCTGATCCTGTACGCCAACCGGAGCCTCGCGGACCTGCTCGACACACCGCTGGAGCAGGTGATCGGCTCCAGCATCCACGCCTGGATTGCTCCCGAAGGTCGCGGCATCCTGGCTTCGCTGCTGCACCGGCAGCCGGGGACCGGAAAACACCATAAGGAGGTCGAGTTGATCGCCGGTGATGGCACCGTGGTGCCGGTCTTTTTATCGGTGAATCCGGTGTACCTGGAGGGCATGCCCGAGTCCTTTTGTGCGGTGGCCGTCGATCTGCGCGAACAGCGACGCAACCAACGGGTGATGGCGGCCGAACAGTTGGCGCGCAGCATTCTGGAACAGGCGGCGGAGGCGGTGGTGGTTTGCGACCAGACCGGCCGCATCATGCGGGTGAGTGCCATCGCTCGTCAGCTCTGCGCGGGGGACCCCATCGGCCAGATTTTCGAGCAGGCCTTTCCACTGCAATGGCTCGACCCGGCCGCGGAAGGTCTGGTGGATCGCAAGCACGAGGAGGCCCACCTGGACTGCACCGGACAGGGCTTTGATTTTCTGGTCAGCACCGGTCCGCTGATCGGACCCGAGGGCGCGCCGATCGGCAGCGTGATCTCGATGGTCGACATCGGCGAGCGCAAGCGGGCGGAGGCGGCGATCCTGGCGGCGCAAGCGGAACTGCGGGGGCTGCTCGAAACGGCTACCCAGTCCCGTCGGAGCCTGCTGAGCGTGCTCGAGGATCAGCGCCGCGGCGAAGAGGCCTTGCGGACTGCGGAGGAGCAGTTCCGGGGCTTGGTCGAGCAAGCCATCGCCGGCATCTACATTGTCCAGCAGGGCCGGCTGGTCTATCTGAATCACCGGTGCGCCGAGATTCTGGGTTTTGCGGATACCGCCGACCTGTTGGGGCGGGAGTTCCTGCCGATGGTGGCCGAGATCGATCGCGAGACGACGGCCGAGAGCCTGCGCCGGTTGCACGCGGGCGAGGTTTCGAGCCTGCCCTTCGAGTTCACCACCGAGCGCCGCGATGGGGTGATGATCACCATCGGTGTCCATGGCTCCCGGGCGACCCATCGCGGCGCCGCCGCGATCATCGGTCTGATGCAGGACATTTCCGAGAAGAAGCGGTCCGAGACGCAGATTGCGCGCTACCTCGAGCAGCTGCAGGGCGCCTTTCTGCGCACGGTCGAGGTGATCACCGCCCTTACCGAAATGCGTGATCCTTACACCTCGGGTCACGAAAAGCGGGTGGCCGAGATTGCGGTGGCGATTGGTGCCGAACTCGGTTTCGACGCGCAGCAGCAGGAAGGCCTGCGGGTGGCCGGCTACCTGCACGATGTGGGCAAGATCATCATTCCGGCGGAGATTCTGTCCAAGCCGGGCCGGCTTAGTGCCGCCGAGTATGAACTGATCAAGGGCCACCCCCGCGCCGGTTTCGACATCCTCAAAGGGGTCGAATTTCCCTGGCCGGTCGCAGAGGCAGCCCTGCAGCACCATGAACGCATGGACGGTTCCGGTTACCCACAGGGCTTGAAGGGAACGGAAATTCTGCTCGAGGCGCGCATCCTCGCAGTGGCCGATGTGGTCGAATCCATGGGCTCCCATCGCCCGTACCGGGCGATGCTGGGCATCGACCAGGCACTTGCCGAGATCGAGGGCGGGCGCGGACGCCTCTACGATGCCGATGCCGCGGACGCCTGTCTGCGCATTTTTCGCGAGCAGGGCTTCCAACTGGACCGTCGCGACTGATCCCGGCTCCGTCCTAGTCCTTGAGCAGTGCGCGCAGGGCCTGGATATCGTGGAGGGTGACGCTGTCGCCGGTGACCTCGATCAGGCCCTGATCGCGCAGGCGGGCGAGGATGCGCGAGAAGGTCTCGGGCTTGATCGAGAGGCGAGAGGCGACGATCTGCTTGGGCATTGCGAGGTGGATGCGATCGCCGGTCCCGCGCGCCTGCGCGAGCAGGTAGGTGATCATGCGGTAGGTGGCATTGTGCAAGGTCAGTTCGTCGATTTCCCGCAGCAGGCCGTGCAGTCGCCGGCTCATCGCCCCGAGCATGTGCAACCCCAACTCGCGGGATTCTTCGAGAAGACCGAGCAGCGTCTGGTTGTCGAAGGCCAACAGGCGAGTATCGGTCAGGGCGCTCGCATGAACCGGATAATGCGGTTCCGGCCCGAGGAACATTACCGCCTCGGCGAAGCACTGGCCGGGACGGGCCACCTCCACGACCTTCTCCTCGCCCCCGTCGGAAAGCAGAAAGAGCTTGATCGAGCCGTGCTGAACCAGGAAGAACCGCTCGGCAGAATCGCCCTGAACAAACAAGGACTCGCCCGCCTTCATTTCAATTTGGTGGCTCGTGGCCCGCACGCGGGCCAGCTGCTCGCGAGTCAGGGGCTCGAAGAAATGCACGCGTTCAAGGCACAGGGGTTCAAGAAAAAACTCGGTTCCAGATGCCCCGGGTTTGATGGGCTTTGATGGGAACGGCGTGGGTTTAAGAGACTTGGAGGTGGTCATGGATCCTGGTCTTTGGCAGAGACGATTGTGTGGGCGCGGAATGGGCGGCAATCCCCGCAAGGTGCGGTGGTGTCAGAAAACATGGCCTCGAAGGCCGGGTCGAAGGGCTCATCCACGCGGATGCTGTTGCTCGACCGCCCAGACCGCCGCCTCGACGCGCGAGCGCAGGCCGAGCTTGCGCAGCAAATGCTTCATGTGCACCTTCACCGTGCCCTCGGTGATGCCGAGGCTGCGGGCGATGTGCTTGTTGCTCTGCCCCTCGGCCACGCCCTGGAGGATCTCCGCTTCGCGTTCGGTGAGGCCGGCCCGCTCGATGGGCGTGGGTTCCTGTTCGCGGCAAACGGCGCGCATCAGGTGCTCGGTCAGGCTTTCACTCAGGACCAGACGGCCTTCCAGGACCTGGTGCAACTGCACCAGCAGGTCCTCCGGTTCGGTGTCCTTCAGCAGGTAGCCGGAGGCGCCGGTGCGCAGGGCGGTCACCAGGTCCTGTTCCTGATCGGACACGGTGAGCATGACCACGCGGGCGTCCGGGTTCGCGTGCCGCAGTCGCTTCAGGGTCTCCAGACCGTCCATTTCGGCCATGTGCAGGTCGAGCAGGATCAGATCGGTCTCCAGGGTGGCGGCCAGTTGCAGGCCCTCGGCCCCGGAACTCGCTTCGCCGACGACCGTAAAGCCACTCTCCGGTTCCAGCAGCAGGCGCGCGCCTTTTCGGAACAGCGGGTGATCGTCGATGATCAGCACCCGGGCGAGGCCGGCGGTCAGATCGCGGGCAGGCGCAGCGGGGGCCGGGCGGTCTTCGGTCATCACATCAGACCTCGTTCAGGGTGAGGTTGGGCACGGGAACGTGGCCGTGTCGATCGAAGCGCAGCCGGATCCGGGTGCCGCCCTGCCGGCCGGTACCCAGATGCAGCTGGGCACCGAGGTTGCGGGCCCGTTCACGCATGATCGCCAGGCCATAGTGGCCCGGTTTGTCGACGGCTTCGGGCAGGCCGTGGCCGTCGTCCTCGATCACCACATCGACGTGGCCCCGCGGCGAGGCCGTCAGTTCGACGGTGGCCACCCGGGCATCCGCATGCTTGATCACGTTGGACAGGGCCTCGCGGACGATCTGCAGCACATGGATCTCCGCGTTGACTCCGAGTTCGCCGTTGGCGATGCGATTGTTCAGGCGAATCGCCAGCGGTCCGCGTTCGCTGAACTCCTGCACCGTGGATTCCAGTGCCTGGTTGAGGCCCTTTTCATCCATGCGAATGCGAAAGGTGGTCAGTAATTCACGCAGATCCCGGTATGCGGTGTTCAGGCCCTCACGCAGATCGTGCAGGGTGGACTGCACCTCGGCCTCGCGGCCGGGTCGTTGCACCATGCCCTGCAGGCGGCTGACCTGGATCTTCAGGTAGGTGAGCGCCTGGGCCAGCGAGTCGTGCAGTTCCCTGGCAATGGTGGCGCGTTCCTCCAGCAGGGCCAGTCGGTGATGCTGATCCGTGCGCTGCTGCTTGCCGATGGCCGCCGCCAGGTGCTGGGCCACACCCTCCACCAGTTGGATTTGCCAGGGCTCCAGATGCATCCCCTCCGGCACCTGCAGGCTGAGCAGGCCATGGAGCCGTTCGCCCTCGCGAAGGGGTACGGTCAGCACCTGGGCACCGGGGTTGCGCGCGCTGTTGTGCGTGCGGTTCAGCCGTGTGGTCGCGTGGGTGAGGCACGAGTCGCAAGAAGGCTGTTCGCAGCGGATCGGATCGAAGTGTTCACTCCGGGCCCGCGCGGGCTCTTCGCCCGTTGGGATCTCGCCTGATGAAAGTGTTTTGCCCGCTGGATCTGCATCCGTTGCATGCCGTACCGCTTGGGGACCGGTCTCGGCCATGCGAAAGCCCTTGCGCCCGTCCGGCTCCACCACACAGATGCTGCCCGACCCGAGTCCCAGAAAGTGCGCGACCTCTTCCAGCGTCTGGGTGTAGGCCTCCTGCGAGAGGCGGGTGTCATGCAGATGGATCAGCGAGCTGTACATCAGTTTCAGCGAGCGGTTGGTGCGCTCCAGGTCTTCGGTCTTCTCGCGCACGCGGGCCTCGAGCTCTTCGTAAGTCTGCGACAGATCGCTGGCCATTCGATTGAAGGTCGCGCCCAGGTGGCCGAGCTCATCGTCCCCGGTATGCTGGATGCGCCAACTGAAATCGCGCTGGCGCACGGCCTCGGCGGCCCCCAGCAGGTGGCGCAGCGGCAGCAGCACCTGATGGCGCAGAAAGAAAAGCGTGATGCCCACCACGGCCAGCGTGAGCAGCAGTGAAACGCCCTGGGTGAAGCGCAGGCGCTGGATCTTGGCCTCGGTCTGCGCTTCGAGGAGGCCGACCAGGTGATCGATCCGACCCACGAAGGCATCCAGGTCCGCACGCAGTAGCGGGAACGCGTGCCGGATGGGTAAAGGGTCGAGCCCGGGAACACCGGGCGCGACCGTGGCCCACCGGGACATCTCCCACCGGGAGCGGTCCGACGAGTGCGTCTGCGGCGGGCGCGAATGGGCTTCAAGTCCGCCGTCCCGCAGGGGCTCGAAGGCAGTGGCCTCGAGGGCCTGGAGCAGGCGGGGCCGGATCACCGTCGCCCACGTCGTGCCGATATCGGCATAGGCGGCGCGAGCCGGATCATTCGGATGCACGGGGATCGTCTGCGTCAGGGCCGGGGTGCGGTACTTGGCGTCGAAGTGGGCGAGGGCGCCCTCGACGCGGGCGCGGTGCGCCGCTGGATCGGTCTCGGTTTGCAGTAACTCGGTGCTGATGGCATAGGTCTGCATGCGCAGCGCGCCGGCGCTGTTGATCGCGCTGGCCGCGCCGCGCAGCGTCTCGGCAATGATCACCGAGGAGACGATGCCAAACAGCGCAAAAACCGTGATCAGCGCCAGCGCGATGCCGACGCGCAGCAGGAGCGATCGTCGAATCCTGCGAAACATGGCCTCTCTCCACGGGTTCTCGGGTTTCCTTCGGACCCGCGGGTCGACGAGGAATTCTCCACAGCGCTCATGATACCGGCTCGCCGCCCCGGACCCCGCCTTACCCGCCGATGCGTAAGAGGTACCTCCTCCGAGGGGGCCGTCGAGGCCCGCACCGAGTCGATTGCGATCAATTGGATGGATCCTCTGGTAAATCAATGTGCTAGCAGGGATCAGCCGCGCTACCTCCAGGGTGATAGCCCGCGCTCGCGAGGCTGGAGCGCCCCTGATTTCGCCGTATACGGCAGGCCTGTGGGCCTGCTTAGATGGCGCAAATTCGCAGCAGGGGACAATCGTGGCGAGTCCACGCTATCAGCAGATTTCGGTGCTTTCGATGAACACGCTGGCGTTCACGGTGTGCTTCGCCGTGTGGACCATGTTCTCGATCATCGGCATCCCGCTGAAGGAGGACCTCGGCCTGTCGGAGCTGCAGTTCGGCCTGCTGGTGGCGATGCCGATCCTCACCGGTTCGCTGATCCGCCTGCCACTGGGCATGCTTACCGACCGCTTCGGCGGGCGCATCGTCTTCACGGTGCTGATGGCGCTGACGATCGTGCCGATCTGGATGGTCTCGACCCTGGAACAGTACTGGGCGCTGCTGGTTGCGGGGCTGTTCGTCGGTATCGCCGGCGGCTCCTTCGCGGTCGGGATCTCGGCCACCGCGCGCTGGTTCGACCGGGCCCACCAGGGCTTCGCGATGGGCATCTTCGGCGCCGGCAATGCCGGGGCCGCGCTCACCAAGTTCGTTGCCCCGACGCTGGTGGTCGCTTTCGGCTGGCAGATGGTGCCGCAGGTCTATGCGGTCGCGATGGCGGTGATGGTGCTGCTGTTCTGGATCTTCACCTTCAAGGAGCCCGCGAGTCACCGGGTTGCAAAGACCGTGACCGTCCGCGAACAACTCCAGGTGCTCAAGGACCCCAAGGTCTGGAAGTACTGCCAGTACTACTCGCTGGTCTTCGGCGGCTATGTCGGGGTGTCGCTGTGGATGACGATGTACTACGTGACCGAATACCGCATCGGTCTGCAGTTCGCAGCACTGCTCGCGGCGATCTTCGTGCTGCCCTCGGGGCTGATCCGTGCCCTCGGGGGCTGGCTGTCCGATCGCTTCGGCGCCCACACCGTGACCTGGTGGGTGATGTGGATCAGCCTGATCTGCCTGTTCTACATGGCGTATCCGCAGACCGAACTCGCGGTCCGCACGGTCGACGGCGGCACGCTTCGCTTCCACTTCGGCGGCAGCATCTACCTGTTCACCGCCGCGCTGTTCGTGATGGGCATTGCCTGGGGCATCGGCAAGGCCTCGGTGTTCAAGTACATCGCCAACGAATACCCCGAGAACATCGGCGTGGTTTCCGGGGTCGTCGGCATGGTCGGCGGCCTCGCGGGCTTTCTATTGCCGATTCTGTTCGGCGCCCTGGTCGAGATCTTCCAGTTCAGCCAGATCGTCTGGTGGCTGCTGTTCGGCGCCACCGGCGTCTCGCTGATCTGGATGTGGTGGACCGAGAGGCCGAGGGCTGCGCCGGTGCGCGGGCCGCACCAGGACCCGGAGCCGTACCCGCCGCTGAGCACGGTGCAGGCCTCGCTGGGGGAGGCCGGTCATGGGCGCTGAGCACCGAAGCTGCACCAATATTCTCGTGTTGGCTGCGGACAGAAACAACGACAACAGGGAGGCCGATCATGGCCGCTGATATTCTGAAATGGAATGTGGAGGACGCGGGTTTCTGGGCCGCCGAAGGCAAGCGCGTCGCGCACCGCAACCTGTGGATCTCGATTCCGAACCTGCTCGGTGCCTTCGCCATCTGGCTGATGTGGGGCATCGTCACCGTGCAGATGATCAACCTGGGGTTTCCGTTCACCCAGGCCGAGCTCTTCACGCTGACCGCGATCGCCGGCCTGACCGGGGCAACGCTGCGCATCCCGGCGTCGTTCATGATCCGGATCGCCGGTGGGCGCAACACGATCTTTCTGAGCTCGGTGCTGCTGATCATCCCGGCCGCCGGGGCGGGCTTTGCGTTGCAGAATCCCGAAACCCCGTTGTGGGTGTTCCAGCTGTTGGCCTTGCTCTCCGGCGTCGGCGGCGGCAACTTCGCCGCGTCGATGAGCAACATCAGCACCTTCTTTCCGAAGCATCAGCAGGGGCTCCGGCTTGGGTTGAACGCGGGCCTGGGCAACTTCGGCGTGACCACGATGCAGATCCTGATCCCGGCGGTGATGACCGTCGGGCTGTTCGGGGCGATCGCCGGCGAGCCGATGACGCTGTTGAAGGACAGCGGCACGCTGATCGGGCGCATTCCGGCCGGAACGCTGACCTTCATCCAGAACGCGGGCTTCCTCTGGGCCGCGATCATGATTCCGCTGGTGATCGCGGCCTGGTTCGGCATGAACAACCTGCGCCCGATCACCCCGGAGCCCGGGCATCCGCTCGCGGCCTTCGGCAAGATCCTGAGCCTTTATGCGATCGGCCTGCTGACCGCCGGGGTCGGCCTGTACCTGTACCTGCCGGCACCGATGGGCCTCGGGATCCTGAACATGTGGGTCGCGATGGTGCTGATCATCCTCGCGACGCTGGGCCTGATGCGCATCATGCCCGGGGCGATTGGTGCGAATTCCCGGCGCCAGTACGCGATCTTCAGGGACCGGCACACCTGGTCGATGAGCGTGCTCTATATCCTGACCTTCGGCTCGTTCATCGGCTTTTCGATGGCGCTGCCGCTGTCGATCACGGTGATCTTCGGCTTCAGTGCGCTGGAGGTCGATGGCGTGATCGAGCGGGTCGCGAACCCCAACGGCCCCTCGGCGCTGACCTATGCCTGGATCGGGCCCTTCGTCGGCGCGCTGATTCGCCCGCTCGGCGGCTGGATCGCCGACCGGGTCGGCGGCTCGATCGTCACCCAGGCGATCGCCGGCGTGATGGTCGTCGCCTCGCTCGCCGTGGGCTACGTGATGATGCTCGCCTACCAGTCGCCCCAGCCGGAGCAGTACTTCTTTCTGTTCATCGGGCTGTTCATCGTGATCTTCGCCGCGACCGGCATCGGCAACGGCTCGACCTTCCGCACCATCGGCGTGATCTACAACCGCGAGCAGGCGGGCCCGGTGCTCGGCTGGACGTCGGCGGTCGCCGCCTACGGCGCCTTTGTCGCACCGATGGTGATGGGCGAGCAGATCCGCGCGGGCAACCCCGAGCACGCGATGTACGGCTTCGCGGTCTTCTACGCGCTGTGCATGGTGCTGAACTGGTGGTTCTACCTGCGCCGCAATGCGTATGTGAGGAATCCATGAGGCCGCCAACCCCCCGAAGCATCCAGCCCCACTCGATCCAGACGCACCCCATCCACTTACGCGTTGTTCAGCCGCACCGAATCGTCCAGCCCGTACCCCGAGGAGCCCAGCCATGAGTCATTTTCTCGACCGATTGACCTTCTTCACCCGGGTCAAGGAACCCTTCTCCGACGGCCATGGGGTGATGACCCAGGAGGATCGAGGCTGGGAGGACAGCTACCGGCGCCGCTGGCAGCACGACAAGATCGTGCGTTCGACCCACGGCACCAATTGCACCGGTTCGTGCAGCTGGAAGATCTACGTGAAGAACGGCCTGGTGACCTGGGAGACCCAGCAGACCGATTATCCGCGCACGCGTCCGGACCTGCCGAACCACGAGCCGCGCGGCTGTCAGCGCGGGGCGAGCTATTCCTGGTACCTCTACAGCGCGAACCGGGTGAAGTACCCGCTGATCCGCTCGCGGCTGATGCAGCTGTGGCGCGCGGCGCGCGCGACCCTCGGGCCGGTCGAGGCCTGGGAGAGCATCGTCGAGGACCCGGCCAAGGCCCGGTCCTACAAGTCGATCCGGGGCCTCGGCGGCTTCGTTCGCGCCGAGTGGGACGAGGTGAACGAGATCATCGCGGCGGCGAACGTGTACACCGCGAAGGCCTACGGCCCGGATCGCATCTACGGCTTCTCGCCGATCCCGGCGATGTCGATGGTCTCCTACGCCGCCGGGTCGCGCTACCTGTCGCTGATCGGCGCCGCCTGCGGCAGCTTCTACGACTGGTACTGCGACCTGCCGCCGTCGTCGCCGCAGACCTGGGGCGAGCAGACCGACGTTCCGGAGTCCGCGGACTGGTACAACTCGACCTTCCTGATGATGTGGGGCTCGAACGTGCCGCAGACGCGCACGCCGGATGCCCACTTCATGACCGAGGTGCGCTACAAGGGCACGAAGACCGTCGTGGTCTCGCCCGACTACGCCGAGGCGACCAAGTTCGCCGACATCTGGCTGCACCCGAAGCAGGGCACCGATGCCGCGCTGTCGATGGCGATGGGACACGTGATCCTGAAGGAGTTCCACCTCGAGAACAAAAGCGAGTACTTCACCGGTTACGCCCGCGAGAAGACCGACTTCCCGTGCCTGGTGCTGCTCGATGCGCAGGACGACTACCACGTGAACGGTCGCCTGCTCCGCGCCTCGGACCTGAAGGACGGCCTGGGCGAGAAGCACAACGCCGACTGGAAGACGCTGGCCTGGGACGAGACCTCCGGGGATCTGGTGGTGCCGAACGGGTCGATCGGCTTTCGCTGGGGCGAGCAGGGCAAGGACATCGGCCGCTGGAACCTGGAGCCGAAGGACGCGCGCACCGGCAAGCCGGTGCAACTCGCACTGAGCCTGATCGGAAGCGCCGACGAGGTCGTTGCCGTCGGCTTTCCCTACTTCGGTGGCGCACGCCACGAACACTTCACCCACACCGATCACGCCGAAGTGCAGGTGCGCCGGGTGCCGGCGAAAAGGGTGCAGCTCGCCGATGGCCGCAGCGCCCTGGTCGCGACGGTCTTCGATCTGAGCTGTGCCAACTACGGCATCGACCGCGGCCTGGGTGGTGCGAATGTCGCCGCGAGCTACGACGACGACGTGCCCTACACCCCCGCCTGGCAGGAGCGCATCACCGGCGTGAAGCGCGATCAGGTGATCACCGTCGCGCGCCAGTTCGCCGAAAACGCGGACAAGACCCACGGCAAGTCGATGGTGATCATCGGTGCGGCGATGAACCACTGGTACCACATGGACATGAACTACCGCGGCATCATCAACATGCTGATGATGTGCGGCTGTGTCGGCCAGAGCGGCGGCGGCTGGGCGCACTATGTCGGCCAGGAGAAGCTGCGCCCGCAGACCGGCTGGCAGCTGCTGGCGTTCGCGCTCGACTGGAACCGGCCGCCGCGGCACATGAACAGCACCTCGTTCTTCTACGTGCACT
>Ga0207421_10001061_pt1 | contig 35836 bp, 34 predicted proteins | sample SodLakKL_010_SED_4_FD_187542 | JGI IMG/M metagenome (GOLD analysis project Ga0207421, IMG submission 187542) | Alkaline sediment microbial communities from Lake Tanatar, Kulunda Steppe, Russia - 8KL_010_SED (SPAdes) (version 2) | ecosystem: Environmental > Aquatic > Non-marine Saline and...
CGGACCTGGTGGAAAAACGCAAAGAGATTCTTTCTATGCTTTTGGAAACGCACCCCACAGAGGAGTGCCTGGTGTGCGAAAAGAGTGGCACCTGTGAGTTGCAGGAGCAGTCTTATAAGATGGACTGCCTGGTAAAAAGGAGTTACACTTTGACGGAAGAAGTGGCTTCTGCTGACGACAACGTCCATATTGTACGTGACCCGGAAAAGTGCATCATGTGTGGACGTTGTATCAGGGTGTGCAGTGAAGTGGCTCAGCGCTTTGTCTTTAACCTCAAAGGCGGAGGGCTGGAATCACGGGTAGTAGCAGGTACTGCTGAAAAGCCTGCTTCTCTGGAGGATGCCGGTTGCGTTTTTTGTGGTAACTGTGTTGAGGTTTGCCCCGTCGGTGCCCTGACGGAAAAAGAAAGAGGTTCTTTGGGGCGGGAATGGGAGTTGAAACCTGTTAAAGGCATATGTAACCACTGTGCCGTAGGTTGTAACGTGGTTTTTCAGGTTAAAGATGACCGTGTAGTTAAAATTAATGCGGACACCGAACAAGATCCCTTTGGCTGGCTTTGCCTGAAAGGCAAATTTGGGTATGATTACCTGCGGGGAGAAGAAAGGTTGACCAATCCGCTAATTCGCCAGGGAGAAAAGGGCTCCGGGGAATTCCGGGAAGCCACCTGGGAAGAAGCTATTGAATATGCCGCCAAAGGGCTTTCGGATATCCAGAAAGATAGCCCCGATAGCCTGGCAGTACTGAGTTCAGGGCGCTGTACTAACGAGGAGAATTATCTCTTGCAGAAATTTGCCCGGGGCATCCTGGGGACTAACAATCTGGAAATTGGGCTTCACTTCGGATTTGGTCAAGCTGTCCTGGCCCTGGAAGAATCTTTGGGAATAGCCGGCTCTACTTCTACCCTGGATGGGGTAAGAGAAGCAGAAACTATTCTGGCAATAGGGTCGGATACTCTGAAAGATCACCCGGTAGCCGGGATGCGCATAAAAGAAGCTATTCGCTACCAGGGGGCCCGCTTGATTAACATTAATACCAGGGAGACCAACTTTGATCAGGTAGCTCACTTAAACCTGCGCGTAAAGCAGGGCACAGACCTGGAGCTGTTGAAAGGAATGCTTAACTATATTCTTCAGGAAGGCTTGCATAACCAGGCTTTTGTTGAACAATATACTCAAGGTCTTTCTGAATTAAATCAAGATCTCCAGGAATATACACCTTCCAGGGTTCAAGAGATTACCGGGGTAGCTCCGGAAGACCTGGAAAAAGCTGCCCGGTGGCTGGCCGAAAGTCAGGGAGCAGTGGCCATGGCAGGAAAAGGTTTTGTACAGAAGCGTTCCCGTGAAAACACCCTTGCTTTAGTAAACCTTCTGCTCAGTGGTGGTCACCTGGGTCGAGAAGGCACTGGAATTATCTTGCTTTATCCCAAGAGTAATATCCAGGGGTCCCTGGATATGGGAGGTATGGCTTCCCTTCTGCCCGGTTACCGGAAAGCTTCCCACGATGGAGACCGCAAGGAGCTCTCCAAGAAATGGGGCATGAAACTGCCCCAGCAGGAAGGGAAAGGCCTGGAAGAAATTATGGCAGGTGCCCGAAACGGGGAAATAAAGGGAGTTTACCTGGTAGGAGACAGCCTGGAAACCGCTGACAGGCAAGAAAGAAACCAGGCCCTTGCGTCACTGGATTTCCTGGTAGTCCAGGAACTTTTCCTTACTCCTGGAGCCCGTTATGCCGATGTTATACTTCCAGGTGCCAGCTTTGCAGAAACCGAAGGTACTTTCACCAACCTGGAAAGAAAAATCCAGAAAGATCATCCTGCTCTTTTCCCATACCGGGAGAGCAGAACCGACCGGGAAATTATCCAGCAACTTTCTGAAGCCATGGGATCTCCCTTAAACTACCGCTCAGGGGCGGAAATCATGGCAGAGATTGCGGAAGTAGTGCCCCAGTACCAGGGAGTTAGCTGGGAGAGGCTGGAAAACCAGGGGGGATTATATTCCTCCTGCCTCCGGGCGGATCATCAAGGCGCGCCTAACCTGTCCCTGGAGGGGAAAACCATCAGCTTTACCAGGGTTTAATCTGTATCATATGTAATATGTAAATTGGAGGAGGGAAAGAGATGGCTGAATTAATTAAAGGGAAAGAAGTGGCGGCTAGAATTCGAGAAGAAATAGCATCTGAACTGGAAGAGCTAAAGGGTAAAACCGGTAAGGCCCCCGGACTGGCCGTCGTTCTGTTGGGAGAGGACCCTGCTTCACAGACTTATGTAAACAACAAGGAGAAAACCAGCAAAAAGCTGGGTTTTCACTCGGAAGTACATCGTTTGCCAGAAAGCACCAGCCAGGAAGAATTGCTTAAACTGGTAGACCAGCTAAACCATGATGACAATATACACGGTATCCTGGTGCAGTTACCCTTGCCCGAGCATATTGAAGACGAAGCCATCATTCATGCTATTGCCGCGGAAAAAGACGTGGATGGATTTCATCCTGTCAACGTGGGTAAGATGATGATAGGTGAAAAATGTTATATCCCCTGCACTCCCCACGGCGTGATCAAGATGATAGAGCATGTGGGTTACGACCTCAAAGGTAAAAATGCTGTGGTAGTTGGCAGGAGTAATATCGTGGGCAAGCCAGTATCACTGCTTCTCCTGGAGCGTCATGCTACGGTGACTATTTGCCATTCCAAAACCCAGGATCTGCCGGGTGTTTGCAGCAATGCCGATGTGCTGATAGTGGCTGCCGGTCAGCCGGAAATGGTTAAAGGCGACTGGATAAAGCCTGGCGCAGTAGTTATTGATGTGGGCATTCATCGTGTAGATGACAAGCTTAAAGGAGACGTGGAATTTGAAAGTGCGGAAAAAGTCGCCGGTTACCTCTCCCCGGTTCCTGGTGGCGTAGGCCCTATGACTATCACCATGCTGATGCACAACACCATGCAGGCCTTTAAGCAACTGAATGGATTGGAGTAAAATTGGAGCGACAGCAGCCATTTACCGTATGGGAATTAAACCGGTATATTAAAGGAAAGTTACAGGTCGACCCCCACCTGCGCAGTCTGTGGGTGGGGGGCGAACTTTCCAATTTTAAATGGCATCGTTCGGGGCACATGTTTTTTACCCTCAAAGATGATTACGCTTCCCTCCGCTGTGTGTTCTTCAAAGGGAATAACCGTTACTGTTCTTTCCTGCCTTCTGATGGTATGAAGGTCTGGATAAGGGGAAGTATTTCCGTATATGAAAAAGAAGGGTTATACCAGCTTTACGTGGAAGAAATGGAGCCTGCCGGTGTAGGCTCATTATATTTAGCTTTTGAACAACTTAAAGAACGATTGCAGCAGGAAGGTCTTTTCCAGGATAGATACAAACAAAGTCTGCCCCGTATTCCCCGCCGTATCGCCCTTATAACCTCCCCTACCGGCGCGGCACTTCAGGATATTTTGACTACGGCACAGCGGAGATTCCCTTACATAAAATTTCTGGTAGTAGAAAGCCTGGTTCAAGGAAGCAGGGCGCCCGATGACCTGGTCAGGGCGCTTCAACATGTAGAGAAAAACCTGGAAGTAGACCTGGTAGTACTGGCCCGGGGAGGAGGAAGCCTGGAAGAGTTATGGGCTTTTAACAGCGAGGAACTGGCACGAGCTATTTTTAAAACTAACCTCCCTGTAGTAACTGCCGTGGGCCACGAAACAGATTTTACTATTGCCGATTTTGTAGCTGACTTGAGGGCTTCTACGCCTACCGGTGCCATGGAAATGGTACTTCCTGACGGTGGGAAACTGGAACGTTCCCTGCATGAATTGCCGGTTCGGGCTGGAAAATCCTTGGAGAGAATACTTTCCTACCAAAAACAGCGCCTGGATTATGCATTGGGCAGGCGTTTTCATGAGATTCCTTACCGTTTGCTTGAACAAGAGGAAAACCGTCTAAGTGAACTCCAGGGTAGATTGACTTTTTCCATTTTGGAGGGTTTAAAAGAAAGAGGCCAAAAACTTAATTTGCTTTCAGAAAAGCTGGAAGGCTTGAGTCCCTTAAATATAATGCAGAGAGGCTATATTTATGGGAAGGATGAAAAAGGCAACCTGGTACATAAAGCCTCCGTATTAAAAGAGGGACAGGGGTTGAGACTCTATTTTGCCGATGGGACCGTCTGGTCCCGTGTGGAAAAGGTACAATTAAAGGAGGACTATCATGACTAGCAGGGAAGATGGCCCAAATTTTTCAGAAGCACTGGATAACCTGAGTTTTGAAGAGGCTCTGAAAAAACTGGAAAACCTGGTAGAGAACCTGGAAAAAGCAGAACTCCCCCTGGAGGAATCTATAAAATATTTTCAAGAAGCTATCAAGTTATCCCGCCGCTGCCGTGAACTCCTGGCTGAAGCGGAGTACCGGGTAGAATACCTGCTCAAAGAGGAAGGCCTGGGAGAAGAAGAGCTTTGGAAACAAGAACACCAGGAACCAGAAGCAGAAGCAGAAGGAGAAGAATCTGAATGAGTAAACTTGATCACTACTTGCAAGAAAAAAAGAAATTTGTAGATACTTGCCTGCATGGTTTGTGGGACGAAAATGATACTCCTTCGGAGATCTTTAAGGCAATGAAATATTCAACTATGGCCGGGGGGAAACGACTGCGTCCGGTTCTTGCCCTGGCGGTTGCGGAAATGTTGGGCAAACCAGGAGAGGAATTGTGGGAAGTAGCATGTGCTCTGGAACTTGTTCACACTTATTCGCTGGTCCATGATGATTTACCGGTCATGGATGATGACGAATTACGCAGGGGCAAGCCTACCTGTCACGTGGTTTTTGGAGAAGCTACTGCTGTTTTAGCGGGAGATGCCCTGTTAACTGGTGCTTTTGAGTTGCTTGCCCGGTATGGCAAGAGAGAAGATCCTTTAATTGCGCTATCCATTATTGATGAAATTTCGCAGGCAGCAGGGCCTTCAGGCATGATTGGAGGACAGCTCCTGGACCTTCAGTTCGAGGGTGAAGAAATTACCGTAGAAGATTTAAATAAGATGCACGGATTAAAAACAGGAGCCCTTATTCGTGCTTCAGTAATTTCCGGTGCCCTGACCGCAAAAGCTAATGCGTGGCAGATTGAAAGCTTGAGGCGTTTTGCTTATGCAGCGGGGCTTGCTTTTCAAATTACTGATGATTTATTAAATATTTCCGGTAATCCTTCTGAACTGGGGAAAAACACAAACACCGATGAATCCAGGGGGAAAGCCACCTATCCTTTATTAGAGGGAGAAGAAAAGGCATGCCAGAGAAGAGATCAGCTTTACCGGGAAGCCCTCCAGGAGATCAAAAAATGGGGGGACGATGCCGAAATCATGGAACTCCTCACTGCCAGGCTGGTTTACCGCAACCAGTAATTTAGTATGTTTATCAGACTGTTTCCGGGGTGGCTGTTAATTTTGAGTTTTCTTGAGAATGGTAAAAGGTTGTGCTATAATATCTTGAGAACAGGCGTAAGTGACACAGTATCCTAGTTAGGGCCCCTGCTCCTGAAAACGGGCCTAAAAATCCGTTGAGGGCATATCGATGAAGTTCCTGGTGCTGGCTGCTGACGCCCAGTTGGGGGTCGGTGCTGGGAGTTAAGGAAATGGGGCGATCTACAAAGGCATGTAGGCGTTGACCCTATCTCCGTGGAGACCCAAGTGGGTGGCTTAAGGCTAAAAAAGCCTGGTTACTGCTTGGGAAGAACCTGTATGCGGCGACAAGCTGTGTACAGTGTAGCCTGCCTTGAGTGGGGCAGGTAGAGGGGTATATCTGAAACCTGCTCTGCAAAAGAGGCTAGGGAGTAGTAAGGTCCTACGGAGGAAAACTCCTAGGCTGTTCCTTTTGAAGGGAGGCTTTCCGGGGATTAAAGTGCGAGCTAAGTGGTAATCCAGCTCCGCTGCCGGTGACGGAGCGGAAAGAATCTTAAAGGGAAACTGCCCGGATGGTGACGTCGGGTGGTTCTTTGGGAAATCCTGCTGGACCTAAGCCGCAAAGTTTACCCGGAAAGCTGTCACTTACGCAAATTTTTTTTATTTTAAACAGATGTAACTGCCTGGCCTGCAAGATTTAAGAATAGCTGACCAGTCCCCAGAATACACAGCGCTTCCTTAAGCGAAGCGGAGAACCGTTACGGGAAAGCGAAGAAACCTTCCCCTGTGGCTGGCGTATTGGCCTGAGCAGTTACAAACATAAAAAATAAGGTCTGCCGGTAATGGGAAACAATAAACTACAACCAAAAAAACATATCACTTTTTGGGTTATAAAAATGACCCTGGGCACTTTTGTTTTGGCGATAATCTTTGGGTTGTTGTCTCAACTTCTCTTGGAAGAAATACGGATAGTATCTCTTTCTGTTACTTTATTGCTGGCAATTATCTTTCTGGGGGTGCTATTTGACACCATAGGTACGGCTGCAGCTGCCGCTGATGAAGCACCACTTAATGCCAAAGCCACCAGAAAAATTTTTGGTGCTCAAAAAGGAGTTTCCCTGGTGAGAAGGGCAGACCAGGTAGCAAATTTTTGCAACGACGTGATAGGTGACATAACCGGTATCTTAAGTGGTGCGGTGGCTGCCATGCTGGTATTTCAACTGGTGGTAAACGCCCCAGAAATGGAACTGTACGCCCAAATCTTAATTACTGCTGCAGTTACTTCCCTGACCGTAGGAGGGAAGGCCTGGGGAAAATATCTGGCTTTAAATTACTCTACCGAGATTATGCTCATGGTGGGTAGGATATTGACTACTTTCGACCTGGTAAAGGGTAAACCGGGCAAGGGTTAACGAGGGGGAAGGCACTAAAATAAATATACGACAGTTAGCAGGTGCTGTCCAAGTAGCAGTAATTTAAGTCCCTCTTTTACATGGAGAAAGGGGAGAGAAAGGTGAAAGTACTGGACCGGGTAGAATACCCTTCAGATTTGAAAAAGCTAAACTTAAAAGAGTTAAAAGCTCTTTCCCGGGAAATAAGAGATTTTTTGGTACAGACGGTTTCCAATAATGGTGGTCATCTGGCTCCCAACCTGGGAGTGGTGGAGTTGACCCTGGCTCTTCATCGTGTATTCAATTGCCCCCGGGATAAGATAGTGTGGGATGTAGGTCACCAGAGCTATATTCATAAAATGCTTACCGGTAGAAAAGAAAAATTTGATACCCTTCGGTCGCTGAATGGCATGAGCGGCTTTCCTAAACCGGAAGAAAGTAAATACGATGCTTTTGGGACCGGCCATAGCAGTACTTCTATTTCAGCAGCCCTGGGCATGGCCAAAGCCAGGGACCTGGAAGGTGATAATTATAACGTGATAGCTTTTATTGGAGACGGGGCTCTTACTGGTGGAATGGCATATGAAGCCCTGAATCACGCCGGTCATTTAAAGCTTGATTTAATGGTAGTTTTAAATGATAACCACATGTCTATTGACCGTAATGTAGGGGGGATGTCTGCTTATCTGGGGCGTATACGGTCAGACCCCAAATATTATCGTATTAAAGAAAATCTTAACTCGGCAGTTCGTAGTATCCCTGCGATAGGAGGGACCCTGGCGGATTCTGCCGATCGCATGAAAATGGCCATAAAATATTCCCTGGTTCCAGGGGTAATATTTGAAGAGCTTGGTTTTACCTACCTGGGTCCGGTAGATGGTCATGATCTCAGTTCTCTTATGGAGGTTATGGAACGAGCCAGGAAAATGAAGGGACCGGTGCTGGTGCATACCTTAACGCAGAAGGGTAAAGGATATGTGCATGCCGAAAGAAAACCGGCTTACTTCCACGGTATTGGCCCTTTCAATTTAAGTAATGGTAAACCGCATTCAACAAAAAAAATTCCCTCCTATACCGAAGTATTTGGAAACACCCTGGTAAAACTGGCAGATAAACACCCGGAAATAGTGGGGGTGACTGCTGCCATGTCCGGAGGAACCGGCCTGAGCAAATTTGCTGAAAAGTATCCCCACCGTTTTATTGATGTGGGGATTGCCGAACCCCATGCAGTTACCATGTCTGCAGGCATGGCTTCCCGGGGGTACCGCCCCATAGTTGCCCTTTACAGTACTTTTTTGCAAAGGGCTTATGACCAGGTGGTCCATGACCTCTGCCTTCAAAAATTGCCGGTTATACTGGCTATAGATCGGGCGGGAATAGTAGGAGAAGACGGAGAAACCCATCAGGGCGTGCTGGATTTATCCTACCTGAGACATATCCCCAATCTTTCCCTGATGGCGCCGAAAGACGAGGATGAACTACAACACATGCTGAAAACAGCAGTGCATTACCGCCAGGGCCCTGTGGCCTTACGTTATCCCCGGGGCTCGGGAATGGGAGTAGAACTAAAAGAACCGGAAATATTGCCCTGGGGCAAAGCCGAAGTTTTGCGACAAGGGGAAGACCTTCTCTTGCTGGCAGCGGGAACCATGGTATATCCTTCACTGCAGGCAGCAGAAAAACTGTTCTGGCAGGGCATCAACGCAGCGGTAATCAATGTCCGCTTTGTTAAGCCCCTGGATGAAGAAACTATATTAAACTGGGCCTCCAGGTGCGGCAGGGTTATTACTGTAGAGGAGAATCTTTTAGAAGGGGGCCTGGGAAGTTCCTTCCTGGAGTTGATCCAGCGTGCTGGTGTGCTCATACCTGTTCGCCGTATAGGCATAGAAGAGACTTTCGTGGAACACGGCTCCCGGGCGGGCTTGCTGGAGAAATTCGGACTGGACCAGGAAAGTATATACCGGGAAGGAATATCTTTTTGCGAAGGAGAATCCATGAGGAGGTCACGGTGAGCAAAAAAAGGCTGGATATTCTTTTACAGGAACGCGGCCTGGTCAGATGCCGCAACCGGGCTAAAACAGAAATCATGTCCGGGAAGGTTCTGGTGGATGGTCAAAAATGTGACAAGCCAGGTACGCCTGTAAGTCAGCATTCGGAAGTAAGACTGCTTTCTCCTTCCCATTCTTATGTCAGCCGGGGAGGCCTGAAACTGGCCGGTGCCTGGGCGCAGCTGGGGTTTTCGGTAAAAAATAAAATTATCATAGATATAGGTGCATCAACAGGCGGATTTACCCATTTTACTCTTTTAAATGGAGCGCGAAAGATTTATGCCGTGGATGTAGGTTACGGACAACTTGACTGGTCCCTTCGCCAGGATCCCCGGGTAATCCCCATGGAAAAAACCAACGCACGTTACCTGCACCAGGACGATTTTTCCCTGGAGTTGCTGGACATGGGGCTGGTAGATGTTTCTTTTATATCATTAAAGAAAATTATTCCTGTGCTAAGACAGCTGCAGGTGGCAGAGATTATAACCCTGGTTAAACCCCAGTTTGAAGCCGGCAAAAATAAAGTGGGGAAAAAAGGGGTAGTAAAATCACGGCAGGTGCACCGGGAAGTACTGGCAGATTTGGCCAGGTTTTTAAGGGACTACGGTTACCTGGAAAAGGGGATTACTTTTTCCCCTGTTAAAGGCCCCCGGGGAAACCTGGAATTCTTTTTTTATGCTGTTTCTTCTGATGCAGGTGATGCAGGGGGTAGTCATACCGAGAATTTGGAGGAATACACCGCAAAAGTAGTAGAAGAGGCGTGGAGTTACTTCGGTGCAGGATGATTGATGTTGATTTAACGGGAGGTGCAGGTTTTGACTTGGCAAGATTTCCTCATATTATTTATGCTCCTTGCGGGTTACCTGCTCTACCGTAAATTTTACCAAGGAACACCTGTAAAAAAACGGGCCTCCCGCCAGCATGAAAAGTTGACACGCAAGGAAGAAACTGCTTTAAAACTCCTGCAAGCCAGGGGATATCGTTTACAGGAAACCAGGCCCACGGTTTCCCTGAAAGTTAACTTTGATGGTAAGGAAAAAAACATTCATCACCGCACCGGTTTTACTGTACAAAAAGGTGGCGATATATCCCTGGTTAAACCAAAAAAGAGTAGCAGTTCACCTTTAAGTTCTCAACCATTCAGGCAGGAACTTCTTCTGGATTTTTTGCTTTTTCAACCCTCCCAAATCTTAATTTACGACGGTGAAAAAAAGAATTTCCAGGAACTAGATTTCTCTTTTGACAGGGAACAGCCTTCTCAAAAAGTTTTATTGAGGATAGCCCTGGCAACCCTGATTTTTATAGGTATAATTTTTCTGGCCGGGCTTTTACTTGAGGGAGTGTTTGTATGAAAGGCGTAGGGATTTTACCAAACTGGGAGAAGAAATATACGGAAGAAATCGTGGAACAGGTCTGTAGTTTTTTTTCCTGTTCCGGGGTAACGGTAAAAACCTTGTCCAGGGATGATAATATACTGGCTGACCAGTTTTTTTCACGGATATCTTCCTGGAGGGAAGAAATTGATTTAATCGTAGTCGTAGGAGGAGACGGGACTATCTTGAAGGTGGCTCGCGAGCTGGTAGATTGGGACATCCCCATCCTGGGCATAAATGCCGGGCACAAGGGCTTTCTTGCTGAAATAGAAATTACCAACTTGCAGGAGAGCCTTCGTTACCTTCTGGAAGGAAACTATAACGTAAATGAAAGAGTCATCCTGCATACGGAGATAGAAAGACCGGAACACACTTCCGTTAATTTCCTGGCAATAAATGATGTGGTCTTATCCCGGGGGCCTTTTTCGCGAATCATCGGCCTGGATGTATACATTAATGATGATTACCTGGAAACTTATTCAGGAGATGGCGTAATCGTGGCTACTTCTACCGGATCTACTGCTTACTCGCTATCTGCGGGCGGACCAATTGTGCACCCCAGCCTGGAGGTTTTAGTTATTGCTCCTGTATGTCCGCACAGCCTGTACAATCGATCGGTAATCGTTAATGCCGGTGAAATGATTTGCATAGAAGTAGTTTCTCCTCACGCGGATATTGTATTAACCATGGATGGCCAGGTAGGGTTCAGTTTGCAGGAAGGTGACCGGGTAAAACTATCCCGGTCTCCTTACCAGGTTAAACTGGTAAGTTTCCCATCCAGCTCATTTTATAAACTGCTTCACCACAAGCTTAAAGGCTAGCACAGGGGGGGATATAAGTGCTGTTGCAGTTAAATGTTAAGGATTTTGCCCTCATTGAAGACCTTCAGCTTACTTTTAAGCCGGGGTTAAACGTTCTTAGTGGCGAAACCGGTGCAGGAAAGTCAATCATCATAGGAGCTATAGGTTTGATACTGGGAGAAAGAGCTTCTGCTGAACACGTTCGCGAAGGAACCCAGGAGGCATATATAGAGGCTATTTTTGATTGGAGTAGAGGATTTCCCTCCCATATGAGAGAGCTTTTAAAAGAAGGGGGGCTGGATCCCGAGGAAAACCTGGTCATTTCCAGGGAAGTGATAAAAGAAGGGCGAAGCATAGGTAGAGTAAACGGGCGCGCGGTGCCTATATCATTTTTAAAAGAACTCGGTGCGGGCCTTATTGATTTACACGGCCAGCATCAGCATCAGTCTCTGCTTGATCCGGAGCAGCACCTGGAAATGCTGGATGCATATGGTGGAGATAAAGTTGCAGAAGCACGGCAAAAAGTTGCCGCACTTTATAAAAAAAGGAAACAGTGCCTGGAACAGCTGGATCAGTTGGGAAAAGATGACCGGGAACGGGAAAGGAGAAAAGAAATACTTTCCTATCAGATAGACGAAATTGACCAGTCTTCGCTTTCACCTGAAGAAGAAGAGGAACTACTACATAAACAAAAACTTCTTTCCCATGCAGAAAAACTTTATCACAGCGTATCTCTTGCCTACCATTATCTGGCAGGTGAAGGAGGGGCGCCGGGAGAAATTGCTGTAAGAGATCGTCTGAGTGAAATATTGAAAGAAGCAGAAGAAGCTTCCTCAATTGATACATCTTTGCATAACGTAGTCCAGATGATCCAGGGAGGGGTGGCCCAGCTGGAAGAGGCTGCCCGGGAACTTGGCCATTACCGGGGACAAATAAGTTTTGATCCCGGGGAGCTGGAGCAAGTTCAGGAACGGCTGGAAAAAATAAAAAACCTTAAAAAGAAATACGGTGACAGTGTAGAAGAAGTGCTCCAGTTTGCACAACAATGCCGAGAAGAGCTGGAGAAGCTGGAACAGAGTGAAGAAACTGCCCTCCGCCTGGAGAAAGAATTAAAGGAAGTGGAACAGGATCTGGAATCAGCCTGCCGGCACCTGAGCGATGTTCGCTGGGAGATGGCTGCTGCTCTGGAAGAGGCCCTGGTACAATCTTTAGGGGAATTGGCCCTGGAAAAAGCACGCATTTCCATAACCCTGGAATCTGAAAAAGCCTACACCTCCAGGGGATGGGACCGGGTAGAATTCATGTTTTCAGCTAACCCGGGAGAATCACTTAAGCCTTTGAGCAAGATCATCTCCGGAGGGGAAATGTCAAGGGTAATGCTGTCCCTTAAATCTATCCTGGCTAACCAGGACCGTGTACCCGTACTGATTTTTGATGAAGTGGATACAGGGATTGGTGGACAAACTATACAGTCAGTAGCTGAAAAAATGTCTGCCCTGGCCAGGCACCACCAGTTACTGTGTGTAACTCACAGCCCCCAAATCGCTTCAATGGCCGACCATCATCTGTTACTATACAAGGAAGAAAGTAACGGCCGCACGGTTACCCGGGCTTGTTCCCTGGAGGAGCAGGACCGGAAAAAAGAGCTTGCCCGCATGCTTGATGGAGGGCTGGATCCGGTTAACCTCAAGCATGTAGAAGCATTCCTGGAAAGGGCGGAAAAAATAAAAAAAGACAAGTAACATCCCCGCTAATATCACCTTTGAAATAAGAAACCTCCCCTTGAGCGGGGAGGTTAAATTGTATTCCTGGTAAATGTGTCAGGTTATCAGGCTTGTGTCATTTCTGATACCTGATTCGAAGCCTTATTATTCAATCTGATATGGTCAGCTAACATGGCTATAAATTCGGAATTGGTAGGTTTGCCTTTTTCTGCTTTTATGGTGTAACCAAAGAGTTTTTTTATAATATCGGCGTTGTTTCTGGACCAGGCTACTTCTATAGCGTGACGAATTGCTCTTTCTACCCTACTGGGGGTAGTATCATATTTTTCCGCTATGCGGGGATACAGAACTTTAGTAATGGAACCCAGCAACTCTATTTCTTCAACTACCATAATTATAGATTCGCGCAGATAAAGGTATCCTTTAATGTGAGCAGGTATACCAATTTCGTGTAGGGTATGAGTTACTTCCTCCTCCAGAGGAAGTGACTGATTATTTTTATGAGAATAGGGAAGCTCTGATACTATTTTAGAATTGTAGTTTATCTTGTTGGGGGGCGGAGAGGGCGTGGTGTTACTAGTCTGGCGTATTCTTTCGGCGAGAACTTCCATGCTAAAAGGTTTTAAAATGTAATAAGAAGCTCCCAGCTCTACAGCTTTTTGGGTAATGTTTTCATGACCGAAAGCTGTGAGCATAATTACATGGGGGTAAGTGTCCAGTTCCAGATTCCCAATTTGCTCCAGGACTCCTATTCCATCCAGGTGGGGCATGATAATATCCAGCAGCAATACATCCGGGTTTTTTTCTTTGATTGCTTCCAGGGTTTCTTTCCCATTGAAAGTAGAGCTTACTACTTCAAAATCCTCCTGATTTTCCAGGTAACTGGTTAAAAGATCGTTAAAATCTCTGTTATCGTCAGCTACCAGAACTTTTAACATAAATATAAAACCTCCTCTTTGTAACAAGATAAATTGTCAATTATTTCTTTCAATAAAATTATTCGACATACAGCTAATTATTCCTTCCTCATTTCCCAAAAATTATAAATAATTTTAATTATTATTTGTTATCAGGGGCTTTCATTAAAAAGGTCGGCTTTCTGTATCATGGATTCCATAAAAATCCCGTATCCCTGCCTGGGGTCATTTACAAAAACATGGGTGACTGCGCCGATTATTTGACCGTCTTGTATGATGGGGCTTCCGCTCATACCCTGGATAATTCCACCGGTTTGGTCAAGTAGTTCTTTATCAGTTATTTTAATAATCATATTCTTATCTGCTTGTTTTTGGGGGGAAATACTTTTTATTTTTATATCGTAAGCTTCTACGGTTTGATTTTCAATCACGGTAAGTACCTGGGCAGAACCTTTTTCAACTTCCGAAGCCAGGGCTACCGGGAAAGCTCTTGTATGGCGGCTTTGCAGCTTATCCTGGTTTTTTATTTGTCCAAAAATACCATAAGAAGTATTTTCATCGATATAACCCAGGGGGCTTTCATCATCTTCAAAAATTCCGGTTTTCTCCCCGGGGCGCCCTCTCTCGGCAGCAACAATATTTACAATACTGGCATTCACTATATACCCCCTGCTCAAGTCAACGGGTTCCCGGGTTTCTGCATCAATAATTATGTGTCCCAGGGCTCCATAGCGCCCTGACTCGGGATGATAAAAAGAAAGAGTCCCTACTCCTGCGGCAGTATCCCGGATATAAATACCTATCCGGTACGCCTCTTCAGCGGTTTCATATTGAGGGGTAATGTATATATCAATTTCACGACCTTTTCTTTTTACAGTCAAAGAGATTTCACCTTCTTCTGAAGCTCTTTCCAGAAGTTTAGCAGCGTGGTTTACATCTGATACCGGTTCGTCTTCTATAGAAATAATGGTATCACCTTTTTTTAGGCCGGCTTCCCTGGCCGGTGAGTGTTCTTGTGAGACTTCGTAGAAATCAACTACTATCACTCCTTGTGATTGCAGCTGGATACCTATAGATTGCCCTCCCGGCATAACCTTAACTTCCGGCATAACATTAACGGTGACATTTCTTAAGGGGATAATCCCCCACAGGGAAAATTCCAGGTCCAGCTCTCCATGTTGTATCCCCTCCAGGTTTATAGACTTTTTTACCTGGTTGTATTCTTCACAGGGAGGGGTTCCGTTAAGGGTAATTATATCCTGATCATCATCCACTTTTGCCCTGACATAAACAAACGGAAGATCAATGTTAACATAATAATTCTGACCTTCGGATATACGTATCTGAGAAGAAAAAGAATTACGGAGGTTAAAATATATTAAAGATAGGACAGCAACTAGGAGTAAAGTAACATATATAAGAGCTTTTGGGTAGGCTGCATTCCTGGTAACCAATCTTAATCTCTCCCCTGCTTTTTGATATGACTTTTTTAAATTAACCCTGAAAATTTATTTTATGCCCTAATAAGTTAACATAATATTATGCTTTATTTGGTATTGAAGGCAGAGAATAAGAATATTTTCAAACAGGTACAAAGCAGCTGGTTATATATAAGGAGTTTGAGTGATTAATCCATCGAACTCCGGGAAATCTAAATATCAAAGGCAGGTTTTCATGGAAAAACAGAAGACGGTATTTTCACCAGGATTTTTTTAATCATTAGCTGGGTGGTTAAAGTTGTAAATAGAAGGGGGAAATATTAATGAAACCTGTCATACATAAAAGCAAACCCTGCATAAAAGGCAAAGTATTCAAGGATACTCTTACCAAAGATCTGGTTAAACGCCTTAAACCCGGTGATATTGCTCTTATAAATCACCAGGACGTGGATGAGACGGCTGCGGAATCATTAATAAGAGCCAGGGTAAAAGCGGTATTGAACGTAAAAAAATTTTTTACGGGGAATTTCCCTCTTTATGCCCCTGCTCGTCTTTTAAAAGCAGGAATTGTGTTATTAGAAGAAGTAGACCAGCGGGTATATCAAAAAATAGATGAAGGGGATATGTTGTGGCTACAAGGAGAAAGTATAGGTAAGCAGGATAAATGGTTAGGAAAGGGAAAAGTTTTTACGGAAGAAGAATACCAGAAGAGGCTTTGTTTTTCCAGGCAAAAAGAAGAGAAAATATGGTCGGACTTCCTGGAAAACACTCTACACCATGCTTACCGCGAAAAAGAAATATTTTTTAACCTTAAAGAAATGCCTCCTTTGCGTACCAAAATTAGAAATCGTGAAGTAGTAGTTGTCGCCCGGGGTAAGAACTACCGTGAGGATTTAAAGATCCTGAGACAGTACTTAAGAGAAACCAGGCCGGTTCTAATAGGAGTTGATGGAGGCGGCGACGCCCTGTGGCAAGCTGGTTTCCGCCCCGATATTATTATAGGAGACATGGACAGCGTAAGCGACCAGGTATTACAAGCGGCACATGAGATCGTGGTTCATGCATACCCCGATGAACGGTATTCTCCGGGAATAAGCAGGCTAAAGAATCTGTCCCTACCTTATTATTGTTTTTCTTTACCCGGTACCAGCGAAGATATAGCTTTGCTTCTGGCTTATGAAAAAGGAGCCCAGTTGATTATAGCCCTGGGAACCAGGTTTGGTGTCATGGATTTTTTGGAAAAAGGCCGCCGGGGTATGGCCAGTACTTTTTTAGTACGTTTAAAGATTTCCGACCGGTTAATTGATGCCAAAGGCGTGAGCCGGTTGTATAAGAAAAATCCTTCTTTTTCCCAGGTCACCTTTGTTTTTTTATCAGCACTTATACCCGTTCTGGTATTACTTGCCATTTCCCCCCTGGTGCAGCACCTTTTACAGCTGCTTTTACTCAGGCTACGGCTTACCTGGTAATCATTAATTGCAGGAGGAAAACAAATGTTCGAGTTACGATATTACTTGCTGACTTTGAGTGGCATTTTTCTGGCGCTGGGTATAGGTATATTAATTGGGATATCTTACGGGGAAGATGCGCTGATATACAGCCAGCAAGAAGTAATAAATCAACTCGAAGATGAACTGGAGATGGTGTACCGTGACAAAAGAGAAATTAACCGGGAGATGAAAAGATGGCATGAGTTTCAGCCATATTTTTGGGAAAATATTTATACTGAACTGGATTTTGCAGATCTACCGGTGGGACTGGTATGCAGCGAAGAATACCCTTACCAGGAACTTCAACAACTCCTGGAAAAGGCAGGGGTTAAATACTGGATTATAACGGTAAACCCGGAATTAGAAAAGACCTGGAAAGAGTTGTCCCGAAGTGAGCTGGACTGGTCTACAAAAGAAGCCCGGGAAAAAGGTTATCAGGAATTTTTTGAGGAACTAAATAAGAAAAAAAACGGGGCTGAATCACCGCAACTTCTGTGGTCCTGGCTTGAAGATAAGGGTTTGATTAAGATATACGGAAAATATAGATCATCAGAAAAGGTGTTTCTGCTCATGGACACCGAAGATAAAAAAGCAGAAACATGGGCTGAGAAAAAGAGAGAAGTACTTCAGGGGGAAAAAGATCAGGTAATAGCGTTATGGCATGGAAGTCCGGCCAAAGAGCCTCCGTTTTCGATAAACGGGGATAAAGAGTTTCACGAAGAGAATTTATTCTGGATTAAATTAAGGATTTTGGAAATCATAAGGAAATCCTGACTATAACCGGTCACCGGTGAAGAAAGGAGTACTGGACCTGGTGCAAGTATCAGCCATCATCCCTGCTTATAACGAGGCAAAAACTATTGTCCCTACCTTGAAATCTCTTCGTAGAGTAGAAGAAATAGGGGAAATAATCGTAGTTGATGATGGTTCCCGGGATGGCACCCCCGAACTGGCGGACAGAATAGCAGACCGGGTTTTGCGACTTAAAGAAAACCGGGGCAAAGGAGAAGCGGTTTGGTGGGGGAGCCGAAGTGCAGTTTATCCGGTGCTGGCTCTATTGGATGCTGACCTGGGTTTTAGTGCGGGAGAAGTCAAGAAACTTATACCGCCGGTATTAAAAGAAGAAGTAGATATGACCGTGGCAATTTTTCCAGAAAATCGCAAGGGAAAAGGGTTTGGCCTGGTTAAAAAAATGGCAAAAACAGGGATAAAAGTATTTACAGGAAATTGTTATCAGGCACCTCTTTCCGGTCAAAGGGTGCTGCGCAAAGAGGTTTTTCAAAGAATGCAGATTCCTCCACGGGGGTTTGGTTTGGAAATAGCCTTGTCCCTGGCTGCCTTTCGGCAGGGATACAGGGTTAAAGAGATAAATGTAAACATGTATCACCGGGAAAAAGGGCGAAACCTGGACGGTTTGCTTCACCGGGGAAGGCAGATGGTGGCAGTAGTCAGGGAACTGGTAAGGGAAACGGTGTGGCGTTGAATGTACCACTCTGCAGCATCGATAATAATATCCCTGGTAGTGGGATATTTTCTCCATCCCTGGATGGAAAACCATTTTAAACGAGCGGGGCTGTCAAGGACAAACTACCGTGGAAAAAAGGTGGCTCCTTCCCTGGGCCCGGTTCTTCTTTTTTCCTATGTACCAGCAGTAGCAATTTTGCTGACAGGAAGGGAAATACCGGGATTATGGGAAGCAACGATAGCGGTACTGGGGATGGGATTTGCCGGCCTGGTGGATGACCTCTTCGAAGAAGGGGTGCGTGGTTATAGAGGACACCTTCTCTCGTGGAAAGAGGGTACCTTAACTTCAGGTATGTTAAAAGCCTGGTGGGGAATTGTTTTGGGGTTACTGTTGGTGCCACCTCTGGTAACTACCCCGTGGGAACTGGTAGCCGGCTTGCTGGCTTTTCTTTTCTGGTCTAACGGGTTAAATCAGCTGGATAGAAGGCCGGGAAGAGCATTAAAAGGGTATTTTATTTTTTGGCTTTTGTTATTTATTCCCCGGGGCATAACAGTAGATACGTTAATTTTGTTGCCCATGACTGCGTTGTTATTGGTGCTTTTACCGGCGGATCTTTCTGAGAGAAGCATGCTGGGCGATGCAGGGTCAAATGCTCTGGGAGCTGCTTTAGGAATTTATGCCGTTCAGGTGCTCCCTCTCAATGTGTTGTTGTGGTGGATGGCTGCTGGTGCTTTGTTAAACCTGGTGGGGGAACGTTATTCCCTGACCATGCTGATTGAAAAGAATGTGCTGCTTAAATTTTTAGACCGTCTGGGACGTGATAACCTTTGATGAACAGGGAAAAGGGCAGAGTGGTGGCCATACTTTCCCGGAGGGACGGGCTCAGCGAAATACTGGTTCGTTTAAAACGAGGCAAGGAAAAAGCCTATAATTTTGAAGAGATTACTGGAACAGTTATGCCGGGGGATAGAGTTATTTTGAATACCACGGCGGTAAGGCTTAAATTGGGGACGGGAGGCTTTCATTTTGTCTGTTTTAACTATACCCGTCCCTGGCAAAAGATGCAGCGAGCCGGACATATTATGAAAATGCGTTATACTCCTCACCAGTTAAAAGTTTTCTCTTGTGAGGAGGAAGGTAACTACCGGGAAGAAATAGAAAACTTTAAAAGCCTTGAAGGGAAACCGGTGGTAATCGGGGAGCTTCACAGTATGCTTGCCCCGGTAGTCCTTTCCTTAAAAGAACTTTTTCCTGGTATCCGGACGGGTTACATAATGACGGACAGTGCTTCTCTTTCCCTGCCGGTAAGCCGGACGGTGTTTCAGCTAAAAAAGAATGGATTGATTGATAGTACAGTTACTTGTGGCCAGGCCTTTGGCGGGGATCTGGAAGCAGTAAACTTGTTTACGGGATTAATTGCTGTTTTTCAGGTGGGCCGGGTTGATGTAGCTGTAATTACTGCCGGTCCCGGAGTAACCGGGACTGCGACTCGTTACGGCTTTAGCGGGATGGAAGTGGCGGAGAATATTAACCGGGTTGCCTCCCTGGGGGGCACGGCACTGGTGGTCCCCAGGCTTAGTTTTACGGAAAACCGGTTGCGCCATTGGGGGATTAGCCATCATACTTTGACGCCTCTGGCCCTTCCCCATGTTTCTCCGGCTTACTTGCCCCTGCCTCCTTTAGATGACAGGGAAAGGCCGCTAATTATGGAAAAGCTGGAAGAGCACGGCATATTTAAAAGCCACCGGGTGTGTTCAGTGATCCCTCCAGATCTTCGAGAGCTGGAGCACAACCATGAGTTTGCCATGGAAACCATGGGTCGAAAGGTAGACGAAGATCCTTTGTTTTTCCTGGCAGGAGCAGCAGCGGGAAAGCTGGCCGGTCAACTGCTTAAACGCCATATTAAAAGCAAACGTACAGTTCAGTTAAAGGGGAGGGAGAGGTAATTGGAAGATGAGCTCAGGGAAAATAAACTGGCGTCTCATGAAAAGTACCGTGGAGGAATTATCGACGTAAAGGTAGACCGGGTCAAACTGCCTGATGGGAGAACCAGCCAGAGAGAAGTAGTTAAACATCCCGGAGCAGTAGCGGTGATAGCTGAATACAGGCAAAGGATAATTTTGCTCAGGCAATACAGGTATCCTGTGGGAGAGGCCCTGGTGGAGCTCCCTGCGGGAAAACTGGAGGCCGGTGAACCGCCCGAAGATTGCGCCCGGCGCGAAATGCTTGAAGAAACAGGGTTTGAGGCAGGAAAGCTGGAACTGGTAAACCATTTTTATACCTCTCCGGGTTTTTGTGACGAAGTTATTTACCTTTATCACGGCAGCTTATTGGAGAAAACATGTGCCTTAACCGGAGACGGTGAGGAGAATTTGCAGTTGCTTATGCTTACCCGGGACGAGACCTGGGAGATGTTAATTCATAACCGGATAAAAGACGCAAAAACCCTGATTGGCTTATGGTGGCTGTTTGGCTGTGAAAAGTAATATTTAACGCTTTTGTCTTTATTAATAATTAACATAACTATCTCCGCTGGTTCATAGGAATAGTTAAGAAACTTATTATTTGACATGTGGACAGGTCCTTACCAAAACCGGCGGGGAGGAAACTGTATTGCTGGATGATGTGTTATGTGAGATAAGGGAATATTTAAGGGAAAATATGGGTATATATATAGTTGTATCCTCCTTGTTAGTTGGGGGGGTGTGTGCGGGCAGTCTGGTGGTACGCTGGCTTGATACTGAAACTCTGGATCACCTGTACCAGAGTTTTCATCTATTTTTAGAAAGCCTGGAAAGCGAAGCGGAAGTATCCCGGGGTTCTATAATCAAGGCATCTTTTCGGCAAAATCTCCTCCAGGTGGTTTTGATATGGCTTGCCGGGATATTTGCCCCGGGGTTTCCTTTTGTCCTGGGAATGGTAATATTCCGGGGATTTACTGTGGGGTTTACCGTGACTTTTCTGGTAGAGAAAACCAGCTACTACGGCATCCTGTTTTCCCTGGGGGCGATTTTGCCCCATAACCTGGTTATAATTCCTGCCTTTCTGGTTATTGCCGTTACCGGCTTTTCATTGTCCTATCTAAACTTTAAAGAGAGGTACCTGGAAAAAAGAGAATTTAAACCTGGAGATCACCTGGGTGCCTACAGTTTATTAATATTTTTAATGTTTCTGTTGATAATGGTAGGTTGCCTGGTTGAAGCCTATGTTTCCCTGGTTTTTATGCAACTTTTAGTACCGTTAATGCCATAAAAATATAGCAAAAAGCCCAGAAAAAATGTTATTATCTTAATTAACGTAAATTTTTCCTTGTAATGGTCGGAAAAAAGGATTCTGGTAAAAGCCTGTGGAATAATTAAATTGGAGTTTATGGAGAGGTAGTGAGTGGATGAGAAGCCTGTTGGGAGATTTTATTCATTATTTGTACGTGGAAAAGGGCCTTTCCCAAAACACGCTGGAATCTTACCAGAGGGATATTAGTTCTTTCCTCGATTTTCTTCAAAAACATAAAAGAGATGTGCGTCAGGTTGATCGAAAGCTGGTAGCTGACTATTTAAAGCATTTACGGGAAAAAGGCCAGGCTACTTCTACGGTCTCTAGAAATATGGCTTCTCTGCGTTCATTTTATCAGTTTCTGGTGGAAGAGAATTATCTGGAAGATAACCCCACCTACCAGCTGGAAACGCCTAAAATAGAAAAAAAACTTCCCCGGGTACTTTCTTCGGAAGAAGTTGAACGACTTTTAGCCCAGCCGCAGAACGATGGTTTTATTGGTCTAAGAGACAAGGCCATGCTGGAGTTGCTTTACGCTTCAGGCATCAGGGTTTCTGAGCTGGTTTCTCTTGATGTTTCGGACTTTAACCCCGAAGTAGGTTTTCTTAAATGCAGAGGTAAGGGTATGAAAGAGCGGATTGTGCCCATTGGTTCGGTTGCCCTGGAACAAGTGCAGGAATACATACATAAATGTCGGGGAAGACTGGTTAAAAAAAACGAAGAAAAGGCTCTATTTGTTAACCAGCACGGTAAAAGATTAACCCGTCAGGGGTTTTGGAAAATCCTAAAAAAGTATTCACGCTCTGCCAGTATTTCCGGGGAGATAACTCCGCATACCCTTAGGCACTCCTTTGCTACTCATCTACTGGAAAACGGGGCTGATCTGCGCTCGGTACAGGAAATGCTGGGCCATTCCGACATTTCCACCACGCAGGTTTATACCCAGATTACCAGGCGAAAGATACGTGAAATTTATGACAAAACTCACCCCAGAGCCTGATACCAAACATCTAATCCCGTCGGACACTCCCGAACTCCGGCGCAGGGTAATAATAATTGTTCTGGACGGAGCTGGCATAGGTGCTCTTCCCGATGCTTCTCTTTACGGCGATCACGGTGCGGCTACCTTGCCCCATGTTAGCCGGGAAGCCGGAGGGCTGCAAACACCTCAGCTTGCATCACTTGGGCTGGGCAACCTGTCTACTGTCCAGGGGGTTCCTCCCTCTCCTTCTCCTCGCTCTTCATACGGTAGTATGGCTTTATCTTCCCCCGGCAAAGATACTACTACCGGGCATTGGGAACTTGCGGGGCTTATCCTGGAAAAGCCATTTCCGGTTTATCCCCAGGGCTTTCCCCCGGAGATAATTGAACCTTTTAAAAAGTCTATTGGTAAAGATATTTTAGGGAACAAAGCAGCTTCCGGCACGGAGATCATCGAAGAACTGGGAGAACAACATTTATCCAGCGGTGCCCCTATAGTGTACACCTCTGCTGACAGTGTGTTCCAGGTGGCGGCCCATCGGGAAGTAGTTTCCCTGGAAACCCTTTATGAATGGTGTATCAGGGCACGCCACCTTTTAAAAGAAGAGCACGGGGTAAGCCGGGTGATAGCGCGGCCTTTTACCGGCGCTCCCGGCAATTTTATAAGAACCACGGAAAGAAAGGATTTTGCCCTTCCTCCTCCCCGTCCTACCATACTTGACTGGGTTTCCCGGGCGGGAAAAGAAGTGGTTACCGTGGGGAAGGTCAAAGATATATTTGCCGGTCAGGGCGTTACATCCCAGGTTTCTGCCAGGGGAGGGAACCGGGAAATTGCTGCAGGAATCCTTGAAGCCATGCTTAAGACAAAGGAGGGACTGATCTGGGCTACCCTGGTGGATTTTGATATGCTATACGGACACAGAAATGATGTGAAAGGTTTTGCCAGGGCCCTGGAAGAATTTGATCACTTTTTATTGCTCTTGCATGAACATCTACAGCCGGATGATTTGGTGGTAATAACCGCTGATCATGGCTGTGATCCTACCTGGCCGGGGACTGATCATACCAGGGAGTACGTTCCTTTGCTGGTATTTGGTGACCGGATAAACAAAGGAATATCCCTGGGTACCCGTAAAACACTGGCAGATCTGGGAGCTACGGTTCTGGACTATCTGGATGTTAAAGGTAAGATAGACGGGGAAAGTTTTTGGCATATTATAAAATCTCCGTAACTTGGCTGAATAGTTACAGATAGAAAGAGGCAGGAAATGCAGGCACTCCATATTATTGAGAAAAAAAGAGATGGCCACCGGTTAAGTGAAGAAGAACTGGCTTTTATAGTCTGGGAGTACCACAGGGGAAATCTTCCTGATTATCAAATGGCTGCTTTTTTAATGTCTTTGTTTATCCGGGGGTTTGATGATAAAGAGCTTATTGCTTATACTCGCGCTTTAGTAAATTCAGGTAAAATCCTGGACTGGGGAGCCAGTGAAAAGAAAATAGTTGATAAACACAGCAGTGGAGGAGTAGGCGATAATACCACCCTGGTGGTGGCTCCCCTGGTAGCTGCTTCTGGGCTCTGCATGCCCAAAATGGCTGGCAGGGGTTTGGGACATACCGGGGGCACTCTGGACAAGCTGGAAAGTATCCCCGGCTTTTCTGCCGGCCTCACCATAGAAGCTTTGCAGGAGCAAGTTGCGGAAATAGGGCTGGCAGTGGTAAGCCAGACTGATGAACTCACGCCTGCTGACGGTAAAATATACGCTCTCCGGGATGTAACTGCTACCGTAGACAGTACCCCCTTAATAGCTGCTTCTATTATGAGCAAAAAAATTGCAGGCGGGGCACCGAGCCTGGTCCTGGATGTTAAGGCGGGGAGGGGAGCTTTTATGAAAACGACAGAAGCAGCCCAACATCTGGGCCAGAACATGGTGAAACTGGGGGAAAGCCTGGGGAGAAAGGTTGCCGTGGTCATAAGTAATATGGATCAGCCCCTGGGCCATTCTATCGGCAATGCCCTGGAAGTCAGGGAAGCTGCAGAAGTACTTCAGGGAAAGGGGGCTGAAGACTTGAAAAACCTCTCTTTAACCCTGGCTTCACATCTGCTGGTTTCTGCAGGTAAAGCAGAAGACATGAAAAAAGCCTGCTTGTTGTTGGATCAAAAACTGTCTAGTGGAGCAGCCTATGAAAAATTTATACAATTGATTGAGCACCAGGGAGGAGATACGAGATTCCTGGAAAGCTTTCCTTCTTGTTTTTACCTGGGGTCCGTTTATGCGGACCAGGATGGTTATCTGCAGGAGCTTGATGCCTTATTACTGGGTAAGGCAGCGTCTTTTTTGGGGGCCGGGCGTTTCAAGAAAGATGACCTGGTAGATCCTCATGCAGGGTTGATGCTTCATGCCAAAGTCGGTGACCGGGTAAAAAAAGGGGAGGCACTGGTATCCCTGTATTCCCAGGGTCGCAACCCTGCTCCTGAAAACGTGGAAAAGCTGCTGGAGCAGGCTGTTAAGTTGTCAGAAAACCCTGTTAAAACTCCTGGCCTGGTTTACCATACCTTGAAGGGATAATATAATTTCAGCCTATAGTCAGGTATATAAATTTTACAGCATGCCGACCATGATTGTTCCGGCTTAAAATACTTCTTTTCCCCACCCTTGAGGAGTGAGTATTTTTTATTAAGAAGGGTAAAAATAGGGGAAAAAGGAGGTGCCGGGATGTTTACCAAAGTGTGCCAGGTCTTACTGGCGGTGTTAGCTGTCCTGGTGATTATTTGTACCGGTGTTATCCCCTCTACCGTAAAAGGAGAAGAAATACCGCCTCCAGAATTTCCCTTCGAAGCAGATGCTGCTTTGCTGTTAGAACCGGAAACAGGAGAGGTCCTGTATGAAAAAAATCCTCATACCAGGGTATATCCGGCATCCATAACCAAGATTATGACCGTACTCCTGGTGATGGAAGCCCTGGAAGAAGGTAGAGTCTCCCTGGAAGATGAGGTTACTATCTCTTCACGGTCGGCGGGGATGGGCGGAACCCAGTTGTTTTTGAGCCCGGGTGACCGGGTTAAACTCGAAGATCTCTTAAAAGGGATCACGGTTGGCTCTGCTAACGATGCTGCTGTTGCGGCGGCGGAACACCTGTCCGGATCCGAGGAAAAATTTGTAGAAAACATGAATCAGAGAGCCCGGGAGCTGGGAATGACACACACGCGTTTCAAGAATTCTCACGGTCTCCATCACGAAGACCATTATACCACGGTTCACGATATTGGATTGATGAGCCGGGAACTTCTGAAACATCCCCGGATACATGAATGGACTTCTATATGGATGGACGAAGAATTTTTAGAAGATGAAATCAAGGAAGGAAGGGTGTACCTTAGTAACACCAATCGTTTGATACATGACTACCAGGGTTGCGATGGTTTGAAAACCGGTTTTACCGAAGAAGCAGGTCATGGTGCTGCCATTACTGCCCAAAGGGGCAAGACCAGGTTTATTTCCGTGGTAATGGGGGCGCCTTCCAGCAATGAGCGCTACCAGGCGGCCAAAACTCTCCTGGATTATGGTTTTTCCCATTACCATACCTTGCCGGTAATGCAAAAAGGTGAGCCGGTAGCTTCTGTTCCGGTAGAAAAAGGAGAATATCCACACATAGAAGCTGTAACCGGCGAAGCAGTTAGCTTGCTGGTGGAATTAGAAAAAGATACTGCTTATGATAAACAGATAGAATTACCACAACGTCTTGCTTCTCCCCTTTCCGAAGGTGAAAAAATAGGGCATTTAAAGGTTACCCTGGGGGAAGAGAAATTAACAGCAGATCTGGTGTCAAACCGGGAAGTACCTGAGGCCAGGTTCTCTACCCTCATGAAACGAGCTTTTAACATATGGCTGGGTTTTGGAAGGTAACCCGACTGGTTAGTTGGACCAATTGGAAATGCTTGATACAGGGAACTATAAAAACGAAATACCGGTTACCGAACAGAGGATATAGATCGTACAAAAAAAGGGGGAGCTCCCCCTTTTTTTATTGATTTTTGTATTTGAAAATTTATCCCGCTGTCGGTGCAGGAAATTATTGATAAGTGCAGAAGTATTTTCCACGGGATGTGAGCCGGCTGGGAGGAGGTGAACTATGGGAGTAGAAATTTGGCAGCAAAGCGGGAACTTGCTGGTAAAATTATCCGGAGAACTGGATCATCATACGGCAGAAGAATTAAAAGAGGTTATTAACCGTGAATGGGAAAAAGATCTAACCTGTAACATAATATTCGATCTGGAAAACCTGAGCTTTATGGACAGTTCCGGGGTAGGAGTAATTATGGGGAGGTATAAGCAGGTAAGCAAAACCGGGGGGAAGATTGCCCTGTGCAACCTTTCTCCCCATTTAAAGAAAGTTATAGAGCTTTCAGGGCTGCTTAAACTGGTCTATCTGTATGGAAATGTAGAAGAGGCGCTGAGGGAATTGGCATTAACATAAGTTTTTCTTTGATGTTTGGGAAGGAGGAGGTTATAGCTTTGGGAAATAAAGATTGCATGAAACTGGAAATACCTGGATATTCGAGCAACGAGTCTTTTGCCCGGGCAGTAGTAGCTGCTTTTGCAGCACGCAAAGATCCTACCCTGGAAGAGATAAGCGATATTAAAACAGCCGTATCTGAAGCCGTAACCAATGCAATTATCCATGCTTATGATCATAAAGAATCACCGGGAAGTGTAATCATTTTAGCCTGGACAGAAAAGGAATCTTTAATTGTAGAGGTAGTAGACCAGGGGGTAGGAATCTCTGATCTGGAAAAAGCAAGGGAAGCTTTTTACACCAGCAAGCCTGAGCTGGAGCGTTCAGGAATGGGTTTTACTATTATGGAGAGTTTCATGGATGAAGTAGAAATAGAAACCACTCTTGAGGAAGGAACCACTGTAAGAATGGTAAAATACCTTTCTTCGAAAAAGCTGCAGGGAGAAAAGAGTTATGGATCGGCGGAATGAAGAAGAAACAGAAGAATTAATTAAAAGTGCCCGCGAGGGTGATCGGCAGGCTGAACAGTTACTGGTCACTAAATTTTATCCTCTGGTGAGGTCCATGGCCCGTCGTTATCATGGTTTTCAGTCTCCCTCAGTAGAAGCAGAGGATCTGGAACAGGTTGGCTACCTGGGCCTGTTAAAGGCGCTGCACAAATTTGATCCATCTCGGGGCACCAGGTTTTCCACCTTTGCCCTGGTGTGGGTGAAGGGAGAGATACTAACCTACCTCCGGCAGGGAAATAAACTTATAAAAACACCCACTTTCCGTACCCGGGATACCGGTTCTCGGGAAGGAAAAAACAGTGGTAATGCCGGGGCGGAAGTTCCTCTATCAGAAACAGCTACCCGGGCGGGTATTCCTGGGGAAGAATTAGCGGCCAGTGATACCATCTCACGGGTATGGCCTGGAGGCGAGGCTATTGAAGAGGCTCCTTCAGGCGAAAACATGGCCGAAGCAGCTATTCAAAAGGTCTGGCTTAAAGAAGCATTAAAAAATCTGGATTCCCTGGGCAGAAAAGTTATCTTTTATCGTTATTTTAAAGAAAAAACACAGCAGGAAGCCGGAATGATCATAGGATTGTCCCAGAGACAGGTTTCAAGAGTAGAAAAGAAAGTTTTATCCAGAATGAAAGAAGAACTTGGTTCTTAAGAGCACCTTGGGGACAGGTTCATATAAATTAAAATTAAAGGGTTTTTATAAAACCTTTTTTTTTGTACATACTAAAAAAAGATAAGCATCCTGATAAAGGAGCAGAAACTAAACCATGTGGCTAAAAGTTCTAGCTCTGGCTTCGTTTATTTTCCTTTTAATCTTCGGAACCATGATACTGGTATATGTTTTCTGGCTGGAGCCTCCTTCTACGCCGCCGCCAAGAACACGTCCGGTAATGTTAACTTATGAATTACAGGTAAACCATGCCGGTTTGATTCATCATAAAGAAATCAACTGGGAACAACTGTGAGAAGAGGTAAAAAAACCATGCTAAAATCTAGGAAGGAGTGGTAAATTATGAGTGTTGCTAAAGTAATTGAACTGATCGGTCAATCCGAACAGGGTTGGGAGGACGCGGTAAAAAATGCAGTGGGCAGGGCACACCAGACTGTGGATGATATTACAGGTATTGAAGTGATAAACCAGACCGCCCGGGTTGATAATGGGGAAATAACCCAGTACAAAGTCAATGTAAAACTCCTTTTCGGGATCAGAGAAGAAGATTAAGGTAAAAAGAACAATCTTGCAGGTCAGGCAGTTACCACACTGGGGACTGGTCCAGCGTCCCCAAGATACTGTGGCTGGCGGATTATGCCACAGTAGTAACAAATAATTATTGACGCCGATGCATGTTAGCGTCTCTTCTCCCTGTTAAAAGCATTAGCTTGATCTAAAAGGAGGGTCTCCATGAGTAAAAAGGTAGAGGATATTTTTGAGATAAGCTCTGATGAATACCAGCAAATGGTAGAACAAAAAAAACCCCGCCCTCCCCTGGGTAAAAATCTACTCCTGGCTTTTTTAAGTGGTGGTTTCCTGGCGCTGGTGGGGCAATTGATTATTAATTTTTTTACCGGTCTGGGTTTTACCCCCAGCGAAGCTGCAGATCCTATGGTAGCGATTTTTATCTTTTTGGGTGCCCTGGCAACGGGACTGGGGGTTTTTGATAAAATATCCCATTATACCGGAGCGGGAACAGCTATCCCGGTTACCGGCTTTGCCAATTCCATTACTTCAGCTGCCCTGGAATTTAAAAAAGAAGGCCTGGTAACTGGAGTAGGTTCTAAGATGTTTGTACTGGCCGGATCTGTAATTGTGTTCGGGGTAGTAACGGCTTTAATTATTGGAGTAATTTCAGCGATTATCTAGGAGGTAAATCATGTCTGCAGCTAAAAACGGGGCACATACCTTTAGCATAGAAAAGCCGGTATACCTGTCATTTACAGGGGCGATAGCGGGCCCCAAGGAAGGTAAAGGTCCCCTGGCCCCGGATTATGATGTGGTAAAACAGGACTTGAAACTGGGCCAGAAAAGTTTTGAGAAAGCCGAAAGGATGATGATGAAAGAAGCGTGTGATCTTGCTCTTTCCAAGGGCAATTACCGTCCTGAGGACTTGGACTATTTTATTGCCGGGGATCTTCTTAACCAGATTACGGTATCTGGATACAGTGCCTTAAATTATCCCATTCCCTTCCTGGGCATTTATGGTGCTTGTGCCAATTTAACCCAGAGCATGGGATTGGGAGCGCTGTTGATATCCGGCGGCTATGGGGAGCGGGCCCTGCTAGCCACCTCCAGCCATAACTGTAGCGCCGAAAGGCAGTATCGTTATCCTACCGAGTACGGTTTCCAAAAACCGTGTCATGCTCAGTGGACGGTGACCGGCGCAGGGGCGGCTGTAATTACGGCAGATGTTCCCCCTGTCCGCATAACCACGGTAACTCTTGGTGAACTGGCGGATTTGGGGATGCGAGATCCGGCATGCCTGGGAACGGCTATGGCACCGGCAGCGGCTGCGGCCATGGTCTACCACTTTGAGGAGACAGGGCGGGATCCTTCTTTTTACGATGCCATCGTTAGTGGTGACCTGGGGCAAGTGGGGAAGGAACTTGCCATCGATCTGCTATTTCGTCGAGGATATAACGTGGGGGATATCTATAATGACTGTGGCACCATGATCTATTACCCCCACCAGCAAGTAAATTCTGGAGGAAGCGGGTGTGCTGCATCAGCTCTAGTGGTTTTGGGAAACCTGTTTCGACGGCTAAGCCAGGGGGAGATAAACCGTGCCCTGGTGGTGGCAACAGGAGCCATGCACAGTCCTACCGCTTGTTTACAGGGAGACAGTATACCTGCCTTGGCCTATGCGGTATCACTGGAAAATGAGACCAGCCAGTAAAGTGAAGGAGTGTTGAGTTTATATGGAATACCTGCTGGCTTTTGCAGTAGGAGGCTTGTTTTGCGTGATTGGGCAGCTTCTTTTTGACCTTACCCCGTGGTCTCCTGGTCATATTCTTACCGGATTTGTGGTAGCCGGTGGAATCCTGGGAGGAGTAGGCCTGTATGACCGGTTGATTGAGTTTGCCGGTGCCGGTGCAGCTTTGCCTATATCCAGCTTTGGTAATGCCCTGGTAAAGGGAGCCATGGCGGAGGCGGCTCAAAACGGCATTATTGGGGTACTTACCGGCATGTTTGAGCTTACCAGCGCAGGAATTACCGCTGCGATTATCTTTGGATTTTTTGCAGCGGTAATTTTCAATCCACGTGGCTAAGGCAGGAAGAGGTGAAAAATAATGCCCGATATCAGCAAAGATCATTTAAGCAACAAGATTGCTCAAAACAAAAAAGTTTTAACCGAGCAGCTGGGAATAGATATTAGCTTTGATATAATACTTCGCGAGTTTAAAATCGGCAACAGGGAAGCAGCACTGGTTTTTGTGGATGGATTTGTAGACGATGAAGTGGTTACCCTCATCATGCAGACCCTAATTAACACCAGGAGAGAAGAAATGGTCCCTGATGCCCTGGAGAAGGTGTTCAAATACCGGGTTCCCTATGTGGATGTTGAATTGGTGAGTACTTACCAGGAAGTGATAAACGAGGTAATGGCAGGCCCCATAGCCATTCTTATCGACGGGGAAAGAGAAGCCATTATCATGGATACCCGTACTTACCCCGCCCGGGACCCGGAAGAGCCCGAGATTGAAAAAATAACTCGCGGGGCAAGGGATGGCTTTGTCGAGACCTTGCTATTTAATGTTACCCTGCTAAGGCGCAGGATAAGAGACCCTCAGATGAGGAGTGAAGCTATGCGGGTGGGGAAGCGTTCTTCCAGTGATGTGGCCCTGATATACATGGAAGATATTGCTAACCCGCAACTGGTGGAAAATATCAGGCAAAAATTACATAACGTGGCTGCCGAAGCTCTTCCCATGGCGGAAAAGACGGTGGAAGAATTTATGACCCGCACCTACTGGAATCCTTTTCCAGAGGTAAGGTATACCGAAAGGCCCGATGTGGCCTCGGTACATCTGCTGGAAGGCCACGTGATTATTATTGTAGATAATTCTCCTTCGGTAATGATTGCCCCGGTGACTTTTTTTCACCACCTAACCCACGCGGAAGAATATAGCCATGATGCTATCGTGGGCATCTACATAAGATGGCTCAGGTTTTTGGGGGTCATGTTTTCAATAATCCTGGTCCCTCTGTGGATGCTCATGGTTTTGGAGCCTGGTCTTCCACCTCCCCAACTTGACTTTATAGGCCCCGAGGAGGAGTATGCCCTGCCCCTTGCCCTGCAATTTATGATTGCCCATTTTGGCATTGATTTACTTCGCATGGCCAGTGTGCATACTCCTTCGGCCATGGCTACCGCCCTGGGGCTGGTAGGTGGTTTGCTCATCGGGGAAATTGCCGTAGAAGTAGGTTTTTTAGTGCCTGAGGTGCTTTTGTACATGGGCCTGGTGGCTATAGGCATATTTGTAACTCCCAGTTGGGAATTAAGCATGGCCAACCGGATAATACTGTTATTCTTAATCATATTAACGGGATTGTTCTTGACCGGTGGTTTCCTGGCAGGCTTGTTTTTGGTTTTTCTACGCCTGGTAACCACCAGGTCCTTTGGTTTCCCCTATCTTTGGCCTCTTATCCCCTTTGACCCGAAGGCGTTAATCAGCGTTCTAATAAGAGTGCCTTTACCGGTACAGGATATTCGACCGGATTTTCTTAAACCTGTGGATAAAAAAAGATTATAGCGGCAAAAGTTATGGCAGAATGCTTGCCAGGGACTGGCCGGCAGTTTATATGCACTCTATTCTACCGGGCTAGCATAACTGCCGTTTGGGAAGGGACGTGGTAGGAGCGGGCTTTCAGTAAAGTTTATGGTCTTTATGAAACTTGCAGGAGATTAGTTGGAAAGAGTAGGGGATAACAATTTTCCCTACTTTTTCTTTATGATATAATATATTGAACGTTGCAAACCGGGGGCATTCACATGAAGACGCTAATAACCACACATCATCATGTTGACTTTGACGGCCTGGCTTCCGCCCTGGCAGCTCAAAAGCTGTACCCTGAGTCAGAAATTTCCCTTCCCCATCCTTTGAGTAATAACGTGCGTTCTTTTTTAAATCTTTACCGGGATTTTCTGCCCCTGTTAGATCCCCCGGGGGACGTATTGTCCAGAGGTTATCAGCTGCTGGTCATGGTGGATACGTCACAAAAAAGCCGAATTAATAAGATTGCCGGGCTTTTGGACCAGGGGATGGAAGTGCACGTATATGACCATCATACTGGGCAAGAAAGTGAAGTGGTCGCTGAATATTCCCGTATAGAACCGCTGGGAGCTGTTACTACCCTTATGGTGGAAGAGATAAAATTACGTGGTATCCATCTGGAGGATTGGGAAGCAACCCTCCTGGCCATGGGTATATATGAAGATACCGGTAACCTGATGTTTCATTCAACTACTCCGAGAGATGTGGAAGCAGTTAACTACCTTTGGAAATTTGGCTTAAAAACAGAAATGCTCCAGGAGTTTTTACAGCATCCCTTTACTGCCTCCCAAAAAACCCTGTTAGAGAAGTTAATTTCACAAACCGAATTTTACGAGATTAATCAAAGGAAGATACTGGTAAGTCATGCTGCTTTTGAGGGATACGTTCACGGTATAGGGGAAATGGTGGGACGTATTTCCGGCCTGGGAGATGGGGAAGTTACTTTTTGCCTGGTGGAAATGGAAGGAAAAGTTTTATTAACCGGGCGAACCAGCAGCGAGGATGTTAGCCTCCTGGATATTCTGAAAAACTGGAAAGTAAAAGGGCACGCGGGGGCGGTTTCTGCCACCTTTAAAGATACTTCCCTGTCCCGGGTTCATGCGGAACTTTTGGATATCCTGGAGGCTAATTTAAGTTCACCCATGAAAGCAGAAACTATAGCTGCGGTTCCAGTAAACGTAGTAGACGCAAAAACCAGGGTAAGTGAAGCCCTTAACCGGCTTTACCTTTTGGGGCACAGTGGTTTTCCTGTTATGGATGGAGGAAAACTAACGGGAGTAGTTTCTCGAAAAGATCTGGAAAAAGCGCGAAGGAGCCAGTTGGAACATGCTCCCGTAAAAGGTTTTATGAGTAAAAAAATTATCTATGCCCGGCCTCAGGATTCAGTGAATTATTTGCGAAACCTTATGATCTCTCATAATATTGGGAGGATACCTTTAGTTAATGAAAAAGGTGAATTAACAGGAATCGTTACCCGCTCGGATGTTTTGCGGTCCCTTTACCGGGTAAACATTAGTCGGGAAAGCTCCCTGGAGGGAGCTGCTGACGGTGAAGGGGGCGAAGGGGAGAAGCATGTTTCATCCCTGGATGGAGATTTGACCGGGATAGAGGACCTTACTCCTGTAATAAACCGGGAATTGCCGACTGATATTCAAAGCACTTTGTGGTTTATTTCTCAGGTTGCTCAGCGAGAGGAGGCCAGAGTTTACCTGGTAGGAGGTAGCATCAGGGACCTGCTTTTAAGGCTTACCTTTCCCAAAGACCTGGACCTGGTGGTTCTTCCTGATGCCATTTCCTTTGCCCATGCCCTTAATCGTTTTTTTGGCGGTAAAATAAAAGTATTTGAACCTTTTGGAACTGCTTCTATATTTTTTAAAGACGGAACCCGGGTAGACCTGGTTACCGCTCGTAAAGAATTTTATGCAGCTCCGGGAAAACTACCGGAAATAGAGGTATCCAGCTTGAAAAACGATCTTTTCCGCAGGGATTTTTCTATAAATACCCTGGCATGCTCTCTTAATTTAGAAAGTTTTGGGAAACTGTTTGACTTTTTCGGGGGAAAAGAAGATTTACAGGACGGCATTATCCGGATTCTTTATCACTTAAGCTTTGTGGATGACCCCTTGCGTATATTACGGGCGGTGCGTTTTGAGCAGCGTTTTGGGTTTACCATAGAAAAGGATACAGCGAACAACTTGAAACATGCTGTTAAAAAGCGGCTTTTAGAAAAAGTAAGCAGGGAAAGGCTTAACGGCGAATTGAGGCTGGCCTTTAAGGAAGAAGCCCCGGTGGCGGTGCTAAAACGCCTCCATTCCCTGGGGATACTCAGGTTTCTATTCCCCTGCCTGAAACCAGATTATAGAACCTGGTGGAGGATGTCTGCTTTAAACGAAATAATCCAGTGGAGCCAGCGCCGGAAGTGGGAGCGAGACCCGGATGAAGAGTTGATATATCTGGCCGGTCTTCTCTATAACTATTCCCGGGAAGAGGTGTTGGGCGTAAGCAGGCGCATGCACTATTCTCGGGCCCGGGCAGAAAAACTTCTAACCTGTTGCAGGGCGGTACCGGAAGCCCTGGAAAAATTAAAAGGGGAAGGAGTCAAGACCAGTACCGTCTATAATATCTTGGATCCGCTTCCCGATGAGGCGCTGTTAATTTTAATGGCAGTTGCCGATGACCCCCGGGTTAAAGATTATCCCCGGCTTTACTGGGACAGCTTAAAGAGAGTTAGGCCCCGGCTGGGGGGGAGCTATTTAAAACAGATGGGATTTTCAGGTCCCTTCCTGGGAAAAGTTCTGGAAGAACTCAAAAATGCTATCCTGGACGGAAGAATTCGCACGGTAGAAGAAGAAAAGGAGTTTGTTTTATCCTGCCTGGACTCGGATCCAGGCGATACCCACCGGATAAATAATTTATAGCTATAACCGTGCCTGGTCTTATGAAAGTTAATTAATTTTAAGTACTTAGCCTGTCCTCTGTGGCTAGCGGATTACGCCTGTAACATTATTTTAAAGTGTTTGAGATTGGATAACAGGGAAAGGAGAACTATTAATGCTGCGCATGGCTATGGACCCTATACTTTTGTTGTTGTTTCTACCTGCTATACTTTTGGCTATTACTGTTCACGAATATTCCCATGGTCGCATGGCTCTGGCCATGGGAGACCGTACTGCTCTAGTTCACGGGAGATTGACCTTGAACCCCCTGGCTCATCTGGATCCCCTGGGGACCTTAATGATTGCCCTGGTAATGTTTGGATGGGCCAAGCCAGTTCCTATAAATCCCTATAACTTTAGCGATTTCCGTCGTGGCCTTTTATATGTTTCTTTGGCCGGTCCTTTTTCTAACTTCGCCCTGGCTTTGGTTAGCCTTTTTTTGATGGGAATCCTGGGCGGCGCAGGCCTTGTCAATGATTTCTTATTGATATTTTCCCAACTTAATACTGCCCTGGGGGTATTTAATTTGCTTCCTGTCCCACCCCTGGATGGCTCCAAGGTGCTTATAGCTTTGCTGCCGCCTTCTATGGCAAGGACTTACCGTCAGGTAGAGCCGTACGCTCCTCTGGTATTAATCCTGATACTGCTTACTCCTTTAAGGGGGATACTGGGAATAATACTTGAGCTGGTCTATTCCACCATGATTGTACTGGTTAATATTTTAATTTAATCATAACTACCCAGTCTGCAAGATTTAAGAAGAGCGGCGCCACGGGGACGGTTCGTGAGCTTCCTCAAGCGAAGCGGAGGACCGAAGGGAAAGCGAAGGAACTGTCCC